>PJTO01000078.1_pt1 | contig 144909 bp, 143 predicted proteins | sample 1512101 | NCBI WGS metagenome assembly PJTO01 (sample SAMN08177690, study PRJNA422409) | Soil metagenome, whole genome shotgun sequencing project. | reverse complement strand
CATTATCTTTAAAATCCATTCTATTTATGAAACATTCTGTCGGGACATATTTATCTATATTTTTCGCACCCCAATACACGGGAACTGTATTAGCATAAAAACAATCAAACATTTTTTCAGTAATATACCCCTCTATGTTTTCCATGTTTTCATAACAAACGGTGAATTTATAATTCTTCAAGACTTCAGATTTATTTTCAACTATTCCCTTATAACTAGGATGGCTTACTTCATCCCAACCAATACCGTATAAATCCAATTCATCTAAATAATTATTTTCAAAATAGCTTATTGTTTTTAATCTTTCTGAATATAATTCATATCTTCCTTTTGAAATTTTATTTCCTGAAATATTTACTAATAATTTTTTATCTTTAAAATCTACATCAAATTTCTGTCTTTGATAAGGCATTACCCAATGGCATTTATAGATTCTTTCATTGTTAAGAATCTCATCATTCCAAGTCAAGGTCTTCCCAAATATTTTAGAAATAATTTTTAAGTTTTTATTTGAATGAAACTGATCAACAATTTCAGGTTCCAAAGGAAGATAAATAGATTTTTTAAGTTTTCTGCTTAAGAATAATTTTAAAATCAATTTTAAATCAATTCTATAAAACAAGAAGGCATCACTAGATTCAATTGAGTTAATGTCATTTGTATTTAAAGATAGTCCAAGATTTTCAAAAGACAACTTTAATTTCTCCATTGGTTCCAATATATTATCTCGAACATTACTATTATCAAAAATCTTATTTTGTTCTAAGGTGTTATATATTGGAATTAATGCTATTTTTTTCATTTTAATTTTATATTACTCCCTGCTAAAAAGAGATTTAATCTGTTTATTTTCTTTTGACAAACATAAATTTGAAAGCAAAAGATATAGTATACACAAAAGGGTTGTTAGAAGAATAACATATAAAATATTTCCTTCAATCTTATTTATAAAATATGCCCCTATAATTGTTGGGATCATTGAAATAACAAAATGTTTTAATAAAAAAATATTATTTTGAACCACTAAATTTTTTGTTCTCTTTTTTAAAACTAATGGAAAAAGAAAAAAAGGTGATATTAAAGTTCCCAAAAAAGTACCTAATGCTATTCCTGCTAATCCATGGTATTTGCACAAAAAAGCAGACAATACTAAATTTAATCCTCCTTCAAGCCAAGTAACAAATACGACTCCTTTTAGATGATTAAAAGTATTTATCATAATATAATTCAAATTTACAATAGAAAAAACATATGAATAAGCTCCTAAAAAAAGTAAAACGCCCATTCCGGCATATCCTTCCTTCCCCACCCATAAGTAAATAAGAGTTTTTCCAAATGCTAAAGTCCCTATCCAAAACAAGCCTCCTAATATTGTAACTGCAAAAAAAGTTTTATCGTATATTTTTTTTATGTATTCTTTGTTATTAATATTTCTACCAATAAGGGGTACTATTGAACTATTAAAAATATAAATCAAAGAAAAAATAATTGTATAAAGACGATAAGTAACAGAAAAAGGAGCCACATATTCGATTCCCATGAATTTTGCAATAACAATATTATCTGTATTCAAAACAACCATTGAAGCTATTGCTCCAAACATACAACTTATACCTGTATCAAAAATAATCTTATATGATGTATCTCTGTTATTGGATTCACTAGTGTACGACTCGATATCAAGCTTTCTAAGAATAAAAAATTTAAAATAAAGGGTTTTAACAACATTCAAAGCTAGAGAAGAAAGACTTACCGCGAAAGCTAACCAAATTAGATCTTTTCTTAAATAAATAATTAGTAGAATACTTAATAACGAAAAAACTGAACTAATAATTCCAAAAAAATTTTCTATATAGTTTTTTTGAAACCCATTTAATGCAGATGTTACAAGAGAAAAAGGCAACATTACTACGCAAAAAACAATCATTATAATTGATGATAATTTTGCTTCATTTTCTAATGTACTTGGTGCATTGATAAACTCTATCCATTCTGGAAAAAAATAATTACCTACTAATAAGATTATTAGAATTAATGGCAACAAAACACAAATTAGGTTTAATGATTTTTTAAGTATCTCAATTTTAGATAAAAAATTTGAATTTTTATTGATTAAAATACTAGCCGCTGCATTCAATCCTAAATTTGTCATATTTAAGAATACTATAAAGGAATTTATTACATTCCAAACACCATATTTCTCCGTTCCAAAATATTTTAAAGTTAATGGTACAGAAATAACACCTACTACAGCAACTACTACAGTCTTAATTAAATTAGAATATATTGTTAATTTATATAACGTATTATTATTTTCGCTCATTTAGTTATTATATATGTTCTAATAATTTATTTTCAAATCCAAAAAAATTATCCGTAAATTAGAACAACATTATTTTATTAAACAGGTAAAGACTCAAAAAAACTTACTTTTCTTGTCTAGATAAAGATTTCCATATATAACATATAAAATATACCAATCTTGGTGAGGACAAATTTTGAATAAGACCAATTTTAGTTCTATAACCTAAATTAAATAGTCTTTTAGATTGTTGTAATTTTTGATTGAAACTATTATAATCATGTCTTTTAACAGCTAATTTGGCTAAAAACATGTAGTCAATTGCTTCGGTTTTTAATATTTTTTTTTTGTATTTTTTTTCTAATGAATTTTTATCTACAAAATTTTTTATATGTTGTAAATGAAATCCAAGCTCTTCTCTTTTAATATCTGAATAAATTGAGCTCTCTTGCTTACTATGAATCCTGTATTTTATTAATTTCTCATTGATTATTCCAATTGGGCCATTTAAAAGTATTCGTCCCCACATATCTTGATCCTCTATATATTTTAGATTTGGATCATATCCTTTCAATTTTTCGTAAATATCTTTTCTTATCATTGAAGTGGGACAGCAGAAACAACTCCCACCTTTATCTATTACTATATTAATAAACTCATCTAAGTTTACTTTGTATAGTGGCTGTTCAATGTTAGTAGGGAATTTATCTATTTTTATAACTTTACCATGCTTATCAATTTGATCGTACAAACAAAAAACGCCTAATAAATCAATGTCATTATTTAATACTTCAACTTCTTTCTCAATAATATTTACATCGTAAACATCATCAGAATGATAAATAGCAATATAATCTCCATTAGACATAGAAATTAATTTATTACAATTTCCGGAATATCCTAAATTGATTTCGTTTCTATAATATCTAATTCTGGAATCTTTTTTTTGGAATTTTTCTACTATTTCATAGGTATTATCTGTTGATGTATTATCTCCAATTATTATTTCAATATTTTTATAGCTTTGTCCAACTATACTTTTCAAGGCTTCTTCTATAAAATCTCCTGCATTGTAAGTTGGAATACAAATAGAAACAAGTTTCTCTTTCATTTCTTCTTTCATTATTAAACTTTTCATCTTATGAGATTCAATATTGAATTATTGTTGGTTTGTATAAAGAACTTTTTAATCATTCTGCATAAAATTCCTATTTAACAAATGAATCTTGTTATATTTAAAAATTAACTTTCCAAATATTCTCTAATTACTTTTGCTATATAATCATAATGCGTTTCATTAAGGCCTGGCCAAACACCTAACCAAAATGATTGGTTCATAATAGTATCTGTGTTGTCTAATGTACCAACAACTCGATGATTAATATTAGCATAAGCAGGCTGTCTTAATAAATTGCCCCCAAATAATAAACGAGTACCGATTTTATTTTTTTCCAAATGCTGTACTAACATATGGCGATCATTTGCATCTCCTTCTCTTAATGTCAATAAAAAACCAAACCAAGATGGTTCTGAATTGGGAGTTGGCTCAGGAAGAATAAAAACTTCTTCAAATTCTTTCATGCGTTCATACAATGCTGCATAGTTTTCTTTTCTACGTTGCACAAATTGATCTATTTTTTTAATTTGTGAAACTCCAAATGCAGCCTGCATATCTGTTACTTTCAAATTAAACCCAATATGAGAATAGGTATATTTATGATCATAACCAAAAGGCAATGTACCCAATTGTTGCCCAAAACGACATCCACAGGTATCATCTTTACCAGGCTCACAGTAACAATCACGCCCCCAATCACGGAAACTTTCTGCTAATTTTGAAAGAACTGGATTATTGATTAATACTGCCCCACCTTCTCCCATTGTAATATGATGAGCAGGATAAAATGAGAAAGTTGAAATATCACCAAATGTTCCTGTTTTCTTTCCGTTATAAGTTGCGCCTAAAGAATCACAATCATCTTCAACTACCCATAAATTATACTTTTTAGCAACGCGCATTACTTCGTCTAAATCAAAAGGATTCCCCAGAGAATGAGCAATCATAATTGCTTTTGTTTTAGAGCTAACTGCAGCTTCAATCATGTCTGCTTTAACGTTATGTGTCGCGATATCAACATCAATAAAAACTGGAATTGCACCAAATTGAATAATTGGATTGATCGTTGTTGGAAAACCAGCTGCAACAGTTATAACCTCATCACCCGGTTTAATTGCTCTTTCTCCTAACTTAGGAGATGTTAAAGCATAAAATGCTACTAAATTTGCAGAAGAACCAGAATTAACTAAAAGTGATCTATGAGCTCCAAAATATGCTGCAAAATCTGCCTCAAATTTGTTTGCAAAACGACCTGCTGTCAACCAACCGTCTAGAGCAGCATCAACTCCTAACAAAATATCTTCTTCATCTAATACTTTTCCTGTAACAGGTATATAGTTTTCTCCAGCAATAATAACTTGAGTCGATTTCTTCTTAGCAATTTCTCTTAAACTATTTAATAGAGATTCTTCTTTTAAATTTTGTAACATAGTAAGTTTATCTTTATACAGTAATTTTCAATTAATTTTATGTAGCTTCCATTGCTATTGGTTTTGCAAAAGGCTCCATCTCAGTGATGGGTCTCCCAAAAGCAATTTTTGGATATGTATTTGTGTGAGGATCAATCATTACTTGCAGCAATTGTGGCTTATATGCATTTTCCTCCATCCACAACCAATTGACTGCATTTTCTATTTCACTTGAATTTTCAATTGTTTTTGCATCTATACCATATGCTATTGCAACTTTAGCAAAATCAGGGGCATCATAGCCCCAATATGTAGACTGATAACGAGATTCAAAATAACTATCTTGGAATTGTCTGATCATACCTAATGTTTTGTTATTTAAAACAATAATTTTTAACGGAAGTTTGTTTCGAACGATTGTTTGTAATTCTTGAATGTTAATCTGCATACATCCATCTCCAACTAAAACAACGACAGGCTCTTTATCTAATGCAATACTTGCTCCAATTCCTGCAGGTAATGAAAATCCCATTGCTCCCATGCCTCCAGAAGTTAAAAAATGTTGGTTTTTGTAAAGTTCTAGAGATTGGGCTGCCCACATTTGATGACTTCCAACATCAGCTAGATAAGCTTTCGCTATTTTAGAATTATTAGATAGTAAGTGCATAAACTCATTAGGATTAATACCTTTTGGGTTCAATTCCTTTGTATCAGGCCAAGTTTTCTTCAGGTCTTTTATTTCATCCAACCATTCCTTTTTTAATTTAAAAAATTCATCAATAGCATATTTTTTAAAATCATAAAAAAAAGATTTCAAATCTGCAACAATAGGCTGGCAACCTTTAACACGATTGTTAATTTCTCCAATTTCGCAATCAATATGATAAATTTTTCTATTTTCGATAAATTTACTATCTGCCCCTGTCTGTCTTATATCTAAACGACTTCCTAAAACAATTAATAAATCGCATTCCCCGAATGCAATATTAGCCCATCTATTACCGTAGCTACCTATAAAACCTGCTCGTAAAGAATCATCATATTTTATGGTATCTAATCCTAACAGAGTAGTAATTACAGGGATTTGAGTTTTTAGAATAAATTCATCAAATAATTCTTGACTTTTGCTTGCTTTAATTCCTCTTCCCGATAGAATAAGCGGTTTCTTTGCTTTTTTAATATCAACAATTAAACTATCAAAAACAGTAATATCTATTTCATTAGATACTCTTTGCGTCACGTCCTTAAAAAAATCACCTTCAATCTGAACACGTTGCACATCCATAGGAATGTCTATTAGAACAGGACCTGGTCTTCCTTCTAATGCAATTCTAAAAGCTTCTTCAAAAATAGAGGGAATATCATTAGGATCATTAACTTGGAAACAAGCCTTTGTAATGGGTTTCGCCATAGAAACGATATCAGTTTCTTGAAAACCTAACTGTCTGATTTCTCTATTTCCTTTTAATTCATGTCGGTTTACTTGTCCTGTCACAAAAATGGCTGGAGTTGAGTCAAAAAAACAACTTCCCATTCCTGTTAATAAATTAGTTGCTCCTGGACCTGATGTAGCTAAAGCAATACCAGGCAAACCACTTATTCTTGCATACCCTTCAGCAGCAAATGCCGCTGCTTGTTCGTGATGCATTGTGATAATATTAATATTTGTTCTTTGATTTAAAGAGTCTAATATATGAGTAATCATTCCTCCTGATAATTCAAAAATACTCTTAATCCCTTTTTTTTCTAAGAACTCTGCAATGAAATCAGATACTTTCATAATTTTATTTTTTTAAATAATAATTTACAGTATTTAACAAAGCAAGATTATAATTGGTAAATTCCATTTTTCCAATTTGGGCATTCAACATTTTCATATCACCTTCCATATGCATCGATTGTCCCTGTCTATAATTCAGAGCTCCAAAATTTAAACCAAACTTTGGATTAACTATATTTTTAACATCTTCAATTAAAGATCTGATAGTTCTAATTTCTTCAGAAGAGACATTATAAATCCCAGACTTTACATTTTGAATTGCAATTCTTTTCATCATTTCAGCAAAATCTTTAACATATAAATAAGCATACTTCTGCTCGCCTAACGTAAAATCCATCTCTTTTTTATTTAACATTGAATCCACTAAAGACGGGATCAACCAATTAGTATTTTCCTTTTCGCCAAATACAGAAAATAACCTTAACCAAATCCAATTTATGCTATTTATAGAAGAAAAGCTTTTTAAAATTTCAAAACAAGCCAATTTAGTAGCCGCATAAGCATTTAATGCATGCGTTTCAGAATTTTCTGTTATTTTACCATTGATAATGCCATATTCAGCCTGTGATCCTAAAAAAATTATTTTTTTTACTTTTAAAGCCCTAGCAGTTTCTAATAAATCGACAAAAAAATTAAGATTCTTAACTTGTTCAGCCCAATTATTTCTATCATCTGATTCAACGCCTATCCAAGCTGCATGTATAATTATATTTACTGAATAATCCATCAATTGATTACTAAAAGATCCATCATCACTGATATCAACCCAATCAACTTTATGTTTAAAGTTTTTACATCTCCACGTATTTGAATTCTTTCGTTTTAAACCTATAACATTTATGCCATTAGAAACTAAATTTTCTGCGATGTGAGAACCTAAAAAACCAGTAATTCCAGTAATTAAAACTTTAGGCATTCAGAAACAATTTTATTTGTGATTCTGTAAATAAATCAATTTTATTTTTTTCAACATTAAATTGATTATACCAATCCATTGTCAAACTAACAGCTTCTTTAGCATTCAATTTAGGCGTCCATTTCAATTCTGAAATAGATTTACTAATATCTAATTTCAATAATCCAGCCTCATGAGGTTGATTTAAATCATTCTCAATAATGTATTTTCCTTTTCCCCAACTTTCAATTGCTAACTGAAGCATATCCTCAACGGAAATAGCATCCGAAATATAAGGTCCAAAATTATAAGCATGATTATATTTTAATGGATAATTATATAAATTTGTCCCCAACAACAAATAACCGATTACTGGCTCTAATACATGTTGCCAAGGCCTTACCGATTTTGGATTTCTAATTACAACAGCTTTATTAATTGCAAAAGCTTTTGCTATATCAGGTATCAAACGATCTTTCGACCAATCCCCTCCTCCGATTACATTTCCTGCTCTTGCAACAGCAATCGATTTCTGATGTAAATTATATTCTTTACTATTAAAAAATGAATTACGATAAGAATCGATTACCAATTCAGCACATGCTTTACTTGCGCTATATGGATCGTATCCTCCTAACCTATCATTTTCACGATATGGATAAACCCATTCATTATTATGATAAACTTTATCAGTTGTAATTAAAACAACATCACACTTTTTTTCTAATAGACGCACTGCATCAAGAACATTTGCAGTACCTACAACATTTACTTCAAAAGTTTCCGCAGGAATTTCATATGACAAAAGCACTAAAGGTTGTGCTGCTAAATGAAAAACAAAATCTGGTTGAAAATCAACTACTTCATTCTCTAAACATTTTTTATCTCTTAAATCAGCAATAACAGAATCACAAATTTCTTCACCTTTAATCAAATAAAATAAATCATCTTTAGTTTGAGGTTCTAAAGCATAACCTTTCACCTGTGCGCCTAGTAGTGATAATGTTTTTAACATCCATGCTCCTTTAAAACCGGTATGCCCAGTTAAAAAGACTTTTTTATCCTTATACGTTTGCTGTAATTTTTGAAATAGTGATTCTACCATGATTTCCATTTTGCATTTCCAGAATTCCACATTGCTTCTAGCTCTACTCTATCTCTCAAAGCATCCATGCATTTCCAAAAACCTGTATGCTTATAAGCCGCTAATTGCTCATCTTTTGCTATCGCTCCTAATGGTTCTTTTTCCCACTGAATATCTTCAACGTCACTCTCAAGGTACTTAAAAATTCCAGGCTCTAAAACGAAAAAACCGCCATTAATCCACATTCCATCTCCAGCAGGCTTTTCAACAAAACTATCAACTTCTCCAGCTTCATTAATTTCTAAATTGCCAAAACGCCCTGGGACCTGTACGCTTGTTAAAGTAGCCAATCTTCCATGTGATTTATGAAATTTAAGTAATTCTGATAAATTCACATCAGCAACACCGTCACCATAAGTTAACATGAAAGTTTCATCCTTAACATATTTTTGGATGCGTTTTAATCTCCCTGCAGTATTAGTATATAATCCTGTATCTATTAGTGTTACTTTAAAAGATTCCGTCTCTGAATAATGAACATTAATATTATTATTCGCTAATTCAATTGTAACATCTGAATTATGTAAATAATAATTATAAAAATATTCTTTAATATACGTCGCTTTATATCCTAAACAAATTATAAATTCATTGTAACCATGTTGCTCATACATTTTTAAAATATGCCATAAAATAGGTTTCCCTCCAATTTCAACCATTGGCTTTGGTCTTGCCTCAGTTTCCTCCATAAGGCGAGTTCCGAAACCACCTGCAAAAATTACTACTTTCATTATTTTTTATTATTATGGTTTTTATATTTCAACAAATACATCATTAGATAAAGGGTAGCTGCAACAAAGTAGATATTCATTATCAGCTAAATCTATTCTAGTTTTATCTAACCCAATCATTTTTAATTTTCCTGAAAGAACAGTTCCTTTACAGGTATTGCAGTTGCCCGTTTGACAGGAATAAGGCAATTCTAATCCATTCTCAAGAGCTTCCTCTAAAATAGAATTTCCTTTATTTATTGTAATTTTACTTTCAACACCTTGAAAATTTATTACAATTTCCTGATTAAATATCTCCTTAAAATCTTCAGGATTTTTTACTATTTCAAAATCCTCTGAAAACAAATTATTCAAATGTCCCTGATAAAGTAATAAAGATTCTTTAATTGTATTCTTAAGGCCCACTGGACCACAAACATAATGCTTAGCCGGATCTTTTATCTTTTGCATGAATTCTTGAACAAAACCAGAGTCGATCCTCCCTTTGAAATTATGAGATTCTTTATCGAAAAAATCTTCTTTAGAATAGAAATAATAAATTTTAAAGCGCTCATAATGAACAGATTTTAATCTTTCTAATTCATCATGAAAAATTATTGACTTCTTTGATTTATTGCCATAGACCAAATGTATATTAAGGGATGATTCTGAAAATAGCAAATATTTTATCATAGAAAAAAGAGGTGTGATACCACTACCAACTCCCCAAAAAACAACTGTCTTTACAACTTCATCTGATTCAAAGACAAAGTCTCCTAAAGGTTCTTGAACCTCAATAACATCATTAGCTTTAATGTTATCATTAATGTAATTAGAAACAATCCCTCCCGCAACTCTTTTTACAGTTACATCAAGTGTAGCATCAACTAAAGGAGTTGAAGAAAATGAATACGGCCTAATATATCTTCTACCATTGATCCTAAATTGTAAAGTAAGGTATTGACCTGCTAAATATTTGATTTTTTTTAAACCAGGCTGTTTGAAACATAAAGTAACAGTGTCTTCACTTTCTTTTTTAACTTCCTGAACTTTTAGAGTATAACTTTTCATTTTAAAATAAAAATTTACTTAGCTAATTCTTTGAATAGCTTCTTGAAAATCAAAAAAATAATCGCTAAAAAACCAGCTACAGTACCTCCCAACATAATTCCCTTCGCTTTCCCAAAACGCTCTTTCGGTAATGGTAAAATTGGTCTATCAATTACTTGAATCAAAGGTGTTTCTTTACGCAATGTTACTTTAGCTAATTCAGATTGTTTAACTAACTCTGTTAATATGGCAGTGTTAGCCTGAACATCTACCTGCCTTCTCACTGACGGTGTTCTCTTAACATTTAGAGCAGGATTTAAACCAAAAGTATTATCATTTGCAATTGCCACTCCCGTTATAGCATTATTTAATTCTCGACGTATGGAATCGACCTGACGCTCCAGTATCATCATATTCATTCTAGCTTTTTTACTTTTCGTATCGACATAAAAGATCCCCACTTGTTTTGCCAAAGCCTCACAAAATAATTTTGCAAATTGCTCATCTGTAGAAGACAAATCAATACTAATAATTGAGATTTTTTTATCTTTTTGACCTACAGTTAGTCCTGACTTAGATAAATCTTTATAAAATTCACCTAAAATACTATCTTGCTCCCTTGTAAAATATTTACGATCCGCATTGGGTGAAAATTTTATTGACGCAAATTTTGGATTTTTACTCCAAGCATCACGTAATTTATTATTTTCAATATACATTTCTGCTAAAGAAATACTTTTACCATTAAACATAACTGGTGAGAGTAACGTTTTTTCAACCATTATTCTAGATTTGAATAATTCAGTTAAGTTAGATCCTGCAAAAATTCCTCCACCACTTCCACCTAAATCAAACCCGAAAGAACTAGCCAAACCAAAAGCACCTCCTACACCTCCAGATTTATCATCTTCTAATGCAAAGGACAATGTAGCAGTATAAACTGGCTTTTTTGAAAAAGAGTAAGCCAATCCCAAACTACCTCCAAGTATTCCTGCTAATAGAATAACTTTCCATTGCAAAAGGAGATATCTATACCATTCCTTAATTTTCCCTATTAATTCTTTTAACGAAATTTCATCGTTTTCAATTACTTTGTTATCCATTAAAAAAAAATTATTTAAAAGCAGTTACAATTAATAATGCCAAGCTAGCAAAAGCAGTTCCAAGTCCTGCCCATTCTCCAGCACTCATTTTTTTCTTCTCTGGTTTTTCAGGCACAACTATTTGTGAATCAGGCTCTACTCTTGGATAAGATTTAAAAAACAAGAATGAGGTTGTTACTGCCGCTTTTCCATTAGGATAAATTATATAAGCTTTTCTCTTCCAACCTTTATTATCAACACCTCCCACAGAGTTAATATAATATTTAAACCCCTTTCCATGTCTATAAGGAATTTCAGACGTTAACAACACATTACCTGTCACTTTTACCCCTTCATTATATACTGAAACTTCAATTTCATCACCAGGAAATAATGTTACATTCGAATAATGGTTCTTATCTTTTACAATTTTCTCCCAATTAACAGGGATAGTTGTATATTTTAACTCATCTCTTAATTTTTTTGACAATTTAGATTTAAGTGTGTCTTTACTTTTAATATTTGATTCTTCTTCAATTCCTTCTTTTTTATCTAAAGCTTCTTTTTTCTCCAAATTAAGATTTACAGTTTCTAGTTGTTGTAATTGCTCTTCCTTGATTGGTCTTTTTATTTTCATACCATCTAAATTAGCAATAGATGTTAATCCACCTGCTCTCATCACAATGTTATAAACTGTTTCTTTTTTATTGGCTAAAACATATTTCCCAGGGTAAGTAACTGCACCGCTCACTTTGACCATTTCTGGTTTTTCATAAACTGCCATTCTACGAATATTAATAACATCAAATGGCTTTAAAACAAAGTTTTTAATTTGTTCATTATTATCAGCCGTAATTTCAAGTTCAACTAGTTCTATTTTTTTCGGATCAGCATCGTCGATTTCATCAGATTTAACCATTCTAGCTATTTCAACTCTTTTTGAAGCCGAGCCAGTTAATCCTCCAACTTGAACAACCAAATCATTTAGAGTCAAATTATCAAAATAATCATACTCTCCAGGATTTTTTACTTCTCCATCTATTGTGATTTTATACTCTTCTCTAAAATCTAAAATAGAGTATACAGTGACCACATCTTCTCTTTTTAATTCAATATCAGCATTTAAATCACCAGATAAAGCGGCTTCTAAATCTACATTAACAATTTCTGTTGTTAAGTCTGTTTTTAAGCGAATAACTCTTGCTCGTTTACTATAAGCATCTTCTTTTAATCCTTCTGCCCTTATTATTAAATCTGAAACCCTCATGCCTACAGTAAAAGAGTAGTAATCTGGTCTGAAAACAGCTCCTTCAATCTTAATACGGTTTTCAAATCTATTTAAAATCTTAGTAACTCTGAAAACGTCTCCCGATTGAGGTTCATATATATTATACTGACTTTCATTCACATCATGTACCTTAAATTCTTTTCCTGTTTTTTGCAAAACATTTACAGATGCCGTGTAAGCAAATTCATTAAACCCTGAAGCAAAATTTAATAAATCTGAAAACTTTTCACCTTTTTTCATTTCAAAAAGTCCAGGCCTCTTAACCTCTCCCTCAACAGTTACTCTTTGACTATAGGCAGGAATTCTGATCACATCATTTTCTTTTAAGGTTACATTGTCAGATTGATCGCCTTTAACTAAAAATCTATAAATATCAATATTTTTATAAACTTTATTATTTCGTATTAACTCAATATTTCTGTAGCTTCCATTTTTACCAGGGCCTCCTGCTAAATGTAAAGCATTGTAGACAGTTGCTAATGACGAAACTGAATAATTGCCTGGCTGTTTACCTCCTACAATCGTTACTTTAATGGTACGTATTTTTCCTAAACTTATACTAACCTGAGATTGTCCAGAACGAACTGTGCTATAAACTTTAGCAATCGCCGCTTTTATTTTTTGTGTTGCTGCTTCAATAGACATTCCTGAGACTGAAATTTGTCCCACATAATCTATAGTCACTTTCCCTTCAACACTTACTGGTACATTAGCGTTATATTCTTGTACACCATAAACACTAACTTGTAACTCATCACCAGGACCTAGAACATAATTCATAGGAGTAGCCAAATTTAAATCAGGTTCAAAATTTAGTGTTGGATTATCAAATAATTCTGAACCAAAAATTAGTGAATTTAAGGAATCCTTTACTTTGTCATTTTTAATTTTTTCCTGCTTTCTTCCAAACTCAGAGTTCTTATCAGCTTTTTTTTCTTGATCCTTTTTGTTTTTATCTTTATCCGAAGTGTTCTTTTTTTCGTATTCCGTAACACGAATTCTTAATTTATCAAATTCTGATTGACTCATACCTTTCGATAAAGCCATAGATTCGACATCATTTATAGTTGCTTTATTGCTTTTTAATTGAGAAACAATTTTTGCAATTTCATCATCTGACAAATAATCTACTTTTACACTACTAAGATCTTTAGATTTTATAATATCCTGAGCATTTGCATTAAAGGAAGTTAATAAGGCGAAAAATAGAGCAAGAACGTATATTATTTTTTTCATGTTTATGAGAAAATTATTTAAAAGAAATTTAATGTTTAAATATCTTCTTTTATGAGTATTGTTTTTGATAGTAATCCTTATAAGCTCCTGAAGTAACATTTTGGAGCCATTCTTGGTTATTCAAGTACCAATTTATAGTTCTTTCTAACCCTTCTTCAAAAGTTACTGAGGGTTTCCAGCCTAGTTCTCTATTAATTTTCGAAGCATCTATAGCGTAACGTAAATCATGACCAGGTCTGTCTTTTACATAGGTAATTAGTTTTTCAGAAATGCCTTGTTCTCTTCCTAATTTCGCATCCATTATTTTACACAACAATTTAACAAGATCGATGTTCTTCCATTCATTAAAACCACCAATATTGTATATCTCATGATTTTTCCCTTCGTGGTAGACTAAATCTATAGCAATTGCATGATCTTCTACAAATAGCCAATCTCTCGTATAATTTCCGTCACCATATACTGGGAGGGGCTTGTTATTGATAATATTATTTATAAAAAGCGGAATCAATTTTTCAGGAAAGTGATATGAACCATAATTGTTTGAACAATTAGTTAAGACATATGGCAAACCATAAGTTTCACCATAAGCTCTAACAAAATGATCAGAACTTGCTTTTGAAGCTGAATAAGGAGAATTTGGATCGTAAGAAGTTGTTTCAGTAAATAATCCCTCTTCTCCTAAAGAGCCATAAACCTCATCAGTGCTTATATGGTAAAACCTTTTTCCTTCAAAATTATTTTTCCACTGGTTTTTAGCTGCATTCAACAAGTTCATTGTTCCAATAACATTTGTTTTTACAAATGCTATTGGATCTTCAATTGAACGATCTACATGAGATTCTGCTGCTAAATGTAAAATTCCATCGAAATCATGACTATTAAATAGTTCATTAATAAATTTTTCATCAATAATATTACCTTTTACAAAAGTATAGTTAGATTTATTCTCAATATCTTTTATATTTTCCAAATTACCTGCATATGTCAATGCATCCAAATTGAAAATTTGATATTCTGGATATTTATTTACAAAACGCCTAACCACATGAGAGCCAATAAATCCTGCACCGCCAGTTATAAGTATTTTTTTCATTTGTAAACTTTAATTTAAAAGCTCTGAATTCTGTTTCTCCAATTCGCTGTAAATGTCTTTCACATCTTGTGAGTTTTCTTTTTGCAAAATTAGATTAGCACTTTCTGTATAAACAAAGATGGTGTTTTTTAATCCTAAAAATGTTGTATGCTTATCACATCCAATAACCATATTTCCATTTAGATCTGTAAAATGACCTTTTGAATTTAAGTAATCATATACTGATTCGAAAGAACCCAGGTCTGACCAAGAAAAATAAGCTGGAACAACTTTAATCTTTTTACTTCTTTCCATTACTGCATAGTCAATACTAATTGAAGGAATTTCCATAGATAAGTCTAGATCTAAAAAGCCATCTTTACTTGCTTCCCATACTATTTTAGATTTTTCATAAACATCTGGTTGAAAATTCTTTAATTCTTCTAAAAGAACGCTTGCTTTAAAACAAAACATTCCACTATTCCATAAGAAATTACCTTTTGAAATAAACTCTTTTGCTGTAGTTTCATTTGGCTTTTCACGGAAAGAAATTACATTGTCATCTTCTGCCTCTATATAACCATAGCCCGTTTCTGGTTTAGTTGGAATAACACCAAAAGTTACAATATATCCATCATTAGCTTTTGTTACAGCTTCATTTATAGCTTGGTTATAATTCTCCATTTGATCTATTATATGATCCGATGGAGTAATTACAAGAATATCATTAGGTTCAGATGCAAATGCGGCGAATGCAATTGCAGCAGCAGTATTTCTAGGAGTTGCCTCAATGATATTTACATAAGAAGTACTCGTTTTTTCCATTACTTTCCCACTCAACTGATGATTATCTACATTTCCGACAACCATTACTTTATTTGCTAGGTGACTATTTCTTTCAACAGTCATTTCAAACAAAGATTTTCCCTCAAATATTTCAAGATATTGTTTTGGTCTACTTTTTCGAGAAAGTGGCCATAATCTACTTCCAACTCCTCCAGTAAGAATTACATGTGTTATTGTTTTATCTGAACTCATATATTTTTAAATAAAAAAGAAGTGAAAATCTATAACCTATTATCGGCTAAAGATCCTAAAACTCCTTTTACATCATAAATTAAACTTTTTTCTTTTTGCAAACTTGAAAAATCTATTTTAAGAAACTCTGAATGAGCTACTCCTAATACTAATGCATCAAATTCTTTTTCAGGTAGAGAGTTAATAGTCTCTAACTTATATTCTTTATTAACTTCGTCATTATTAGCTAAAGGATCAAAAATAGTAACCACGATTCCGTAATCTTTTAATGCTTTTATAACATCTACAATTTTTGTATTTCTAACGTCTGGACAATTCTCTTTAAAAGTGATTCCTAGCATTAATAACTCGGCGCCATTAACAGAAATACCTTTTTTAATCATTAGCTTCACTATTTGTGAAGCTACATATTCACCCATACTGTCATTCAAACGTCTTCCTGCCAGAATTATCTCAGGATGATATCCAAATTCTTGGGCTCTTTGCGCTAAATAATAAGGATCAACACCAATACAATGCCCCCCTACAAGTCCTGGTTTAAATGGCAGAAAATTCCATTTTGTTGCAGCGGCTGTTAAAACTTCTTGAGTATCAATATTCATTAAATTGAAAATCTTAGCTAATTCATTGACAAAAGCAATATTTATATCACGCTGAGAATTTTCAATTACTTTTGCTGCCTCTGCAACTTTTATCGAAGGCGCTAAATGAGTGCCGGCAATTATAACTGATTTGTATAATGCATCGACTTTTAAACCTATCTCAGGTGTTGAACCAGAAGTAACTTTTAAAATTTTCTCTACTGTATGCTCTTTATCTCCAGGATTTATTCTTTCTGGTGAATATCCTGCAAAAAAGTCTTCATTAAATTTTAGACCTGAAACTTTTTCTAAAACTGGAACACATTGCTCTTCTGTAACTCCTGGATAAACTGTAGATTCATAAATTACAACATCTCCCTTTTTTAATATTTTACCTACAGATTCACTGGATTTATATAAAGGTGTTAAATCAGGTCGATTATTTTTATCAACTGGAGTTGGAACTGTTACAATGAAGTAATTGCACGCAGCAATATCTTCAAGAACGTTTGTACAATATAATCCAATTTTACTATTTGAGTTATCGACTAAAACGGCTTTTAATGTTTCTGGATCAACTTCTAATGTTGTATCAAATCCAGAATTTAAACTTTTAACTCTGGTTTCATTTATATCGAACCCAATAACTGAATATTTTGTCGCGAATAATCTTGCTAAAGGCAAACCAACATAACCTAAACCAATAACAGCTATTTTTATGTTTTGTTCCAATTTCATTAATTACTTTTTTATGATTTCATTCACTTCAACTCACGGCTTCGCCGTTCTGAGTCACAAAAAATTGCCTCAGATGCCTTAAAATCATTTTCGGCAAATATAACATATTCACATTACTTAATCAATACGCTTTCTCGTATAACTAAAAAGAAATCGTGTTAATTTTTTGTAAAAAAAACAAAACACTCTTAATCAGTAGATAAAGATTTTTTTTACAAAAAAAAGAGAGCTTAAAACATTGAACAATGATTAAACTCTCTTGATATTTAATATGTTTCCTTTGTAGAAAACGAAATTATTTGTATTTTATTTTCAAAACACATCCTAATGATTCAAGAACTAAAATATAATGTGTCTTTGATACTTCTTGTACAATTGCATTTTGATTACTAAATGCCCCTGTTTCTAATTTAATCTTATCTCCTACCTGAATTTGTGATACTGAAATATCCGCAATATTTGATTCTTTTAGACTGTTTTTTATAACATTAATTTCTTCATCGCGTACAACTGCAGGTTTCCCCAACCAAAATAAATACCTTATAATACCAGCAACTTCAAATACAGAATTTCGGTCAGAATCTTCAATTTGAATAAACACATAAGAGTTAAAAAGGGGCACTTCAACTTTTTTCTTTCTATCTGACCACTGTTTAATTTGAGTAATCAATGGACAATAACACTCAATACCTATTTGAGTAAGCTTTTCTGCTACCTTTTTTTCCCATTTGGGTTTTGTATAAACTACATACCAATTCATAACTTTATTTATCTTGAAAATAAAATTCTTTAATCACACTCCACCACACTTTCATTCCCATCTTTTAAATCTTATTTCAATTTATTTACCAATTATGAACCTATTCCATTATAAATAAATCCAATGGATTCCAATTCTTTTGCATTCAAAATATTTCTGCCATCAAAAATAAACGCAGGTTTGTGCATAGATTCATAAATCTTTTGCCAATCATAAGTTGTAAATTCATCCCACTCGGTTAATATTGCTATTGCATGAGATTCTTTACAAGCTTCATAAGCATTATCAAATATTATTAATGCTTTAGCATTTTCTACTTCAGATCTAGTTTCCAAATAGCCTAAATCACTAAGCATTTTATTTCTTGAAACTTTCGGATCATAAACAGAAATTTTAGCTTGTTCATTTATCAAATCATCAGCTACATAAATTGCAGCAGACTCTCTTGTGTCATTTGTATCTTTTTTAAATGCCCAGCCCAAAAATGCAATTTTTTTATCAGCAACTGTGTTATATAATGTCTGAACAATTTTATTAGAAAATCTTCTTTTTTGATGATCATTCATAATAATAACCTGTTCCCAATAATCAGCGACTTCATTTAATCCGTATGATTTTGCAATATAAACTAGGTTTAAGATATCTTTTTGAAAACAAGATCCTCCAAATCCAACTGAAGCTTTTAAAAATTTTGAACCAATTCTACTATCCATCCCAATAGCTTTAGCTACTTCATTTACATCGGCACCTGTTTTTTCACACAATTCAGACATCGCATTAATTGAGGAAATACGCTGCGCTAGAAATGCATTCGCAGTTAGCTTAGACAACTCCGATGACCAAACATTCGTAGTTAGAATTTTATCTTTAGTAACCCAGTTTGCATATACATTAACTAAAGCTTCAATCGCTAACTCACCTTCTGGAGTAGAATCTCCCCCAATTAAAATTCTATCAGGATTTAACAAATCTGTAACGGCTGTTCCCTCAGCTAAAAATTCAGGGTTTGATAAAATCTGAAACTGAACACCATTTCCCGTATTATCTAATATACTTTTAATTGCTTCTGCAGTTCTAACCGGCAGAGTTGATTTTTCAACGACAATTTTATTCTGTTTCGCAACTTTTGCAATTTGTCTGGCACATAATTCAATATATTTTAAATCTGCCGCCATCCCTTTTCCTTTTCCGTAGGTTTTGGTTGGTGTATTTACTGATATAAAAATAACTTGAGCTTCATTAATTGCTTTTTCAACTTCTGTTGAGAAAAACAAGTTTCTTCCTCTGGCTTCGGCAACAATTTCTGAAAGTCCAGGTTCATAAATAGGAATATTATCAGTATTTGGATCATTCCAATCTTTAATTCTTTGTTCATTCAAGTCTACAACCGTTACTTGAATATGTGGACATTTTTGAGCAATTACTGCCATTGTTGGCCCTCCAACATAACCGGCACCAATGCAGCAAATTTTTGTAATTTCCATTTACTATAATATTATTATCTTATTTTTATTTTAAATTATTCCAGTACCAGCTAACTGCTTCTTTTAATCCATCCTGCAAAGAGAATTTTGGTTTATATCCCAAAAGTTTTTTTGCTTTCTCGATACTTGCCAATGAATGTGGAATATCTCCAGCTCTATTTACTCCGTAACTAATTTGAACATCAGCAATTACAGGATCAAATTCTGACAAGTATTGTTTTAAATATTTCACTAAATCATTTAGTGTGTTTCGATCTCCAAACGCAGTATTATAAACTGTATTAATTGCTGCTGAATTATTCGTATTCATTGCCAGTTCATTCATTTGAATTACATTATCTATGTATGTAAAATCACGCGAATAATTACCATCTCCATTTATTACAGGACTCTCAAGATTGATTAATTGTCTAACAAATTTTGGAATTACTGCAGCATAAGCGCCATCTGGATCTTGCTTTCTTCCAAAAACATTAAAATATCTCAATCCAATTGTTTCGAGACCATAAGTCTTGCTAAAAATTTCTGCATACAGTTCATTTACATATTTTGTAATAGCATATGGAGATAAAGGTTTCCCAATTACTTCTTCTACTTTTGGCAATCCTTCAGAATCTCCATAAGTTGATGAACTGGCGGCATAAATAAAACGTTTTATTTTTGCATCTCTTGAAGCGACTAGCATATTTAAAAAACCAGAAACATTTACATCATTTGTTGTTATCGGATCATTTATAGACCTTGGTACAGATCCTAAAGCAGCCTGATGCAAAACATAATCAACTCCTTCAACAGCTGCAACACAATCTTCAAGATTCCTAATATCAGCTTCAATTAATCTATAATTAGGGTTTTCCATAAAATCTTTTAGATTATGCCGATGCCCTGTAGAAAAATTATCCAAACAAATTACTTTATGACCTAATCCTAAAAAATACTCAGATAAATTCGAACCAATAAATCCTGCTCCTCCAGTAATTAATATTGTATTTTGAATTGAAGTTCCCATTTGTTAATTATTATTTTTTTCTAAATACTTTAAAAATCTTTTGCAAGACTCCTTGTTTTACTTCTTCTTCATGATATCCATTAGAATAAGATCCATATCCGTAACCATACCCATAGGTAGATCCATATTTAGCTTTGTTTTCAAAACCATTAAAAACAATACTTGCATTGCTTAACTCTCCTCTTTTGATTCTGTTATTAAGCAACGTGATCATGTCTTTTTTAGTGTAATTTTGTCTTACAATATATAATGTAACATCAGCATATTGAACCAGTTCTATAGCATCTGAAACCAACCCAACCGGAGGTGTATCCAGAATAATATAGTCATATTTTTGTTTTAGCTTTTCTATTAACTCTGCCATAGCATCACTTAAAATCAACTCTGATGGATTTGGAGGTATTGGTCCTGAAAGTATTACATCCAGATTTGATATTTGCGTTGAGTTTGTAATTTCCTCCAGAGTATTTTGTCTAATCAAATAATTAACAACACCTAATTGATTATTTGTCAAACAAAATTCATCCGCTAAACGGGGCTTTCTTAAATCCAAACCAACAATTACAGTTTTTTTCTCGCTTAAAGCAAAAACTGTAGCAATATTGATTGAGCAAAAAGTTTTTCCCTCTCCACTAATAGAAGATGTAATCATTAACGTTTTTGATCCACTCAATTGCTGTCTTTTATACAAAAACTGTAATGATGAACGAATGCTTCTAAAAGCTTCAGAAAGTGCAGACTTAGGCTTATCAAATACAGCTAAATTACCTGCATCTTTATTGAATCCTACTACTCCAATTATTGGAATTTCGGTCAGTTTACTAATATCATCCGTATTTTGTATGGAATCATTTATAAAAAAAACAGCAAACACAAACATTAGAGGAATCAATATTCCTAAAAAGAATGCTAAAACATAATTTGCTGAAGTCTTTGGCCCTATTAATCCTCCTCCTATATCTTTTGCCGGATCAATAAAGTGAATGTCTGATAAATTTGAAGCTTTTACAATTTCCGCTTCATTTCTTTTCTGGAGAAATTCAGTGTAGATATTATCACTTAAATCGTATTTCCTTTTAATTTTTAAAAGTTCTTGTTGTTCTTCTGGAAGCCTTCTAACTGTACTTTCTGCCTGACCAATTTTAGCATTCACTAATGACAAATCATATAATAAAGATGTTTTAGCAGATGCAATATTTTCTAATAAAACGCTTTTTACGGCTTGCATTTGGTTATCAAAATCTTTAAAAATCTTATCACTTTTTACCGCATATGCCATTTCTGATCTTTGAGTAGAAAGAGCAATAAGTTTCGAGACACTTGATACAATATTAGGATCTTCAATACCTGCAACAGAAGGTGCTGGAAGCCTAGAATAATCCACACTATTGTTTAGATAATTTTTTAGAGAATTATAATAAGCTATTTTTCTTGTAACCTGATCTTTTTCAACATCAAAATTCATTATTTTATCCGAAAATTTAGATCCTCCATCTTCAATTTCAAATATATTTTTATCCTTTCTAAAAGTTTTTAATTCGTTTCCCGTCTGTTTTAGCTGTGATTCCATAGCAACAAGAGTACTATCAATAAATCTTATTGTATTTGTAGCAAATTGGTTTTTACCATCAAGCTGAATCTTCATTAACATTTTTACGGTAGAGTTCAAATATTCAACCATTCTAGCCTTATTTGTTCCCTGCATTCCTAAGGTTAATAATGATCCCGAACCTTTATCTCCTTCAACACTTATTCCTCGATAATGAGCAACGGTTCCATCAAAATCATTGAATCGAACAAAATATTCTTTCCCTTTATAAAAACCTGGATTGTCATTAATTTGCAATTTCCAATTTAAAAATGGCAAAGAAACCTGTTCTCCAACTTTGTATTTTTTAGTAAAAGTTACAGGCTGTACAGAAGTATTACTATAAGTATTATTAGAATAAGTTATTAACGAAACCGAATTAGTTTCAAATGGAATTTCTATTTGATATTCGTTTTCACTCAAAAATACAATCTTAACTAAAGTGCCTGCAATTTGTCCTTTTGTTTTGTCAATATCTAAATAAAAAGGTACTGCTCCGTAAGAATCTATTAAATTATATTTTCCTTGTTCTAAGTAATCGATATAAAATTGCAATTTATCTACAACAAGTTCATTATGGGATCTTGATTGTAGAATTGTAGAAATTCCGTTAACCTGATCTGAAACTCCGCCCCAATTAAATACTAAACTTGTATTAGAAGTAAAAAAAGGATTATTTTCTTCTTTTATAGAAATCATAGTCTGCATTCCATAAATTTTTTCCTTGCGGATATTTACCTGGTACGCAATAGTAAAAGCAATTAGCAAACTAGCTAAAAACCATTTCCAATAACTTAAAATTTTTAGCAAAAACCCTTTAAAATCAAAATTTGAATGATTTTCAAAAATGGAAAAATCTTTTATATCTAACATCTTTTGATTGAAGTTTTAATTTCTAATTATCAAATAAACCGTTGTTGCTAATGACAACAAAGTTATAATAGTACCTATAGATTGTATTCCTGTCTGCCCAGTCCCCCAAGTTTTTTGTTTTAATGGCTTAACATATATATAATCATTTGGCTGTAAATTATAATAAGGTGATTTCATTACATTAATATCTGTAAGATCAATATCATGCATTTGAACCCCTGTTGGTGTCTGGCGAATAATTGTCACAGCTTTTCTATTCCCCACAGTAGTAATATCTCCCGAATTTGCAACCGCTTCCATAATATTTACACGTTCTTGGAATAATGTTTTTGTACCGGTACTTCCAACTTCCCCATTTATAGTATATCTAAAACCTGCTAATTTTACAGTGACAAATATATTAGCTTCACTTTTAAAATGTTCTTCAAGCAACTTTTTCTCAATATTAATTCTAACTTCTTCAAGGGTGTAACCAATAACATTAATTTCTCCTAAAATTGGCATCCTTATATTTCCGTGATCATCTACAGTAAATCCATCAAAATATAAAGTTGATTCTGATTTAGCAACAGTACTGCTTTCTGTTGTATTAAAAATTGATACAAGTTTTGGATCAATCGCTTTTATACTAATACTTAAAACATCATTTACCTGAAGTCTATATGGTTTAGATTCTACAGCAGCAATACTATTTTGTTCGCTTGAAGAATTTTTATCTTGCAGATATGTAAGATCTTTTACTGGTATACAAGACGTAAATAATGTGCTAATCGTTAAAAGTATATAAAAACAGTTTTTGGTCATTTGTGAAATTTTACGGCAAATATAGCTTTTCCTTTAATCTTCAGGAAATCTATATGTTATTTGATCTTATTTAATTGTTTTTGAAAGTTTTTTCGAATGGAACTCGATGAAGAATGCTTCGTCCAAGGGTAATTTCATCAGCATATTCTAATTCATCTCCAACAGATATCCCTCTTGCGATAGTAGAAATTATAATTTCTGATTCGGCGATTTGTTTATAAATATAAAAATTGGTCGTATCACCTTCCATTGTAGAGCTTAGTGCAAATATAATTTCAATCACTTTTCCTGATTTTACTTTTTCAACTAAGCTTGAAATATTCAGCTGACTCGGACCAACTCCTTCAATTGGTGAAATCTTACCTCCTAAAACATGATAAATTCCTTTATATTGTCCTGTATTTTCAATTGCCATGACATCTCGAATATCTTCGACAACACAAATTGTTTGATGATTTCTAACTGAATTTGCGCAAATTTCACAAACTTTAGTATCTGAAATATTGTGACAGTTTTCACAGAATTTAATATCCTCACGCATATTTAAAAGTGCCTGTGACAAAAATCCTGTTTGTTCTTTTGGCTGTTTTAATAAATGTAATACCAATCGCAATGCCGTACGCTTACCAATCCCAGGTAATTGCGACATTTCATTGACTGCTTTTTCTATTAATTTTGATGAAAATTCCATGATGACAAAAGTAATACTTTTAATGCTACCAGAAGTTTTGATACATCTAAAATCAATACTTAAGAAAGACAAAATGTTATAATTAATTCAAACTAAAGTGATATTATTTTACAATATCACTACTAACTTTTTACCACTGCAAAACAAATTAAGATAAAGCTAGAAAATTAATATTGATTTGTCGCCAATAGTACCAAAGTGCAAGCCACTTCTGCTTCAATATTATTTAACTCTAATAATTGATACAACTCAGGATTTTCTGTTCCCGGATTAAAAATCACTCTTTTTGGCTGTGCTTCAATGATGTAATTATAATAATCACGCTGACGAGTAGGATTTAAATATAAGGTAACTGTATCAATATTTTTAACTGGATTTGCTTTTGTATGAATTTTTACTCCTGCTACTTCTCCGGTATTTTGCCCAATAGCAATAACAGTATGCCCTTTTTGAGTTAATGCATTAATAGCTCTAAAAGCATAACGATCTGTTTTTGTTGTTGCACCAAGCAACAAAGTTTTTTTGTTTTTCATCATTTTAGAATATTCTACAAAAGTAGTTAAAAAGCATAAGTTTAACTTATCTTATTAATTTAGAATATTGACTGTAAAAAACAATATGATAATATTTATTTGTATGCAGCTATTAAAATTTGATTATTTTTACTTTACTAACCAATATTTCATGGATTTATTTATTTACCTATTTGCCGCTCTTTTCTCAGTACTAAATCCAATTGGAACAGTACCAATTTTTGTTGGATTAACACAGCATGATTCACAAAAAGAACGTTCGAGAATTTCTTTATGGACAGCCATAAATGTTGGTATTATTTTATTAGTTTCTTATTTCATTGGCCAATATGTTTTAACTTTTTTCGGGATTAGTATTGATGCACTTCGAATCGCCGGCGGAATTGTAATTGTAAATTCTGGTTTTTCGTTACTTTCTGGTAAATTCAATAAGAAGCGAGGTATCAATAAAAAAATTGAAAACGAAGTACAACAAAGAAACGACATTGCTTTAACTCCATTAGCAATTCCGATGCTTGCCGGCCCCGGATCAATTTCTTTGTTAATTGCGTTTTATCAGGAACATCATCAGATGGAAGAAATCCTTTTTTCTTGTCTTGCTATTTTAGTAATAGCTATTGTAATTTTTGTTATCCTAAAAAGTGCACATTATCTAGCAAGAATTTTAGGTGCCTCTGGAATTGTTGCTATTTCAAGAATTGTTGGCTTTATTGTAATCTCTATTGGAATTCAATACATTGTAAGTTCAATCGTAAATATCATAAAAGGAAACTTAATGTAATTTTTCTTTTAAAAACAAAAAAAGGGGATAAAACTAATGTTTCTATCCCCTTTTAATTTTATATAAAATCTTAATTTCTTGGCAAAAATACTTCAGCCATCATACATCTTGCACTTCCGCCGCCACAGGCTTCAATAGTATCTAAACTAGAACTCAAAATCTCTGCATGTTTCTCTAACTGCTGAATTTGTTTAGGAGTTAAACTTTGGTGAGCTGATGCACTCATAACGATATATTTTTTATCGTTTGTCCCGCGAACTTCCAACATATTACCAGCAAAATTATTTACTTGATCTTCTGTAATTAAAATGATTTCTTTTTTATCATCTTTCAGATTATCTAAAACCATTTTTCTTTCTTTTTTATCATCAATACAATCTGCACAAATAACAGCAAATGTTTCTCCTAAACACATCATAACATTGGTATGATATATTAGTTTTCTTTCGCCGTCAACTGTTTGAAAAGCTTCAAAAATTACCGGAGCATAATCAAAATCTTCGCAGAATTCTATAAATAATTCTTCATCTGCACGAGGTGATAGAGCACAATATGCTTTTGCATTAGCACGATCCAAAAGCAAACTTCCGGTTCCTTCTAAAAAATACCCATCATCTTCTGCAGATGTATAATCCATTATATTAGAAATTTCGAAACCTTTTTCTTCTAGTGTATCTAAAATATCTTCTCGACGTTCCTGACGACGATTTTCAGCAAACATTGGATAAAGTGCTACATCTCCATTTTCATGAAAAGAAACCCAGTTGTTTGGAAAAATACTATCTGGCGTATCTGTTTCCAAAGTATCTTCGATTACGGTAACATCAACACCTACTGCTCTTAGTTTTTCAACAAAAGCGTCAAATTCTTGTTGTGCTTTTGCATTCACAGTACTAGGCAATAATCCATCTAATACTTTTTGATAATAATTATTTACAGCAGTCTGCTCATTCATTCTGAAAGCAACTGGCCGTATCATTACGATTGCATTTGTAGTTTGTTTCATCTTTTATATTTTTTGTTTCAGGTTTCAAGTTTCAGGTTTCACGTCTTTTACAAACTTGAAACCTGAAACTTGAAACTAAAAACTATTTTTAGTCTCTAATTAACGGCAAAGTTGAACATCTTAACAACCCTTCTTGTTTTGCTATTTCTGCATACGGAATCTCTTCCACTGTAAAACCTTTTGCACGAAGCCAATTATTTAAACGAGTGAAGTTCTTTTCAGAAACAACAACATTTGTATCGATCGAAAAGACATTCGAAAACATATTGTACATTTCTTCTCTTTCTATATGGAATAAATTTTCCTTTCCAAAAAGCTTAACTAAATACAAATAATCTGCCTCTTCACGAAAACCTCTTTTATAGATAATGCCTTTATCTTTCCCAACAGGTTGAAAACAGCAGTCTAAATGCAGTGCATTATCACGTGCTTCTAATTTAGATTTAACTAAATCAAATTCTTTTACAATTTTATTTGGGAATAATTCTTTAATATAATTTACACCATGTATATTTGTTCTGGCCGTAATGTAATCTTTATAGTCGCTTCCTTTGTAAGTACCAATAAAAATATGATCATTCCAAAGCATGACATCACCGCCTTCAATATGAACTTCTTCCGGTGGACGCACCACTTTTACTGGATTGATTTGATCAATAACATATTGAATTGCATCTAATTCACGTTCACGATCTGGCAGAATATTCGATTTTACAAAAACATCATCAATTACAAATCCTATATCTCTTGCAAAAATCTGATTGTAGTTTTCGATTAACTCAGGACGATAAACTGTCACATTATACTTTTGAAAAACAGCATTAAAAGCATCCATTTCAGCAACCATATCTTTTTCTATTGGATATGTTCCTGCTTTAATATGTTCCAACGATTTAGGATCATAGGCTTCATCAATTGTAGGAGTTGACCCATTATGAACGGCAGAACCCAAAACAACAGCCCGAAGCCTAGATGTTTCGTTCTTTACATTTAATTGCAACATAACATTATATATTTTGAGCAAATATAAAAAAAGCTTCACAGTTAAGTGAAGCTTTCGTTTTTTATTTATTAGACTTGAACTCTCTTAAAGGATGTCCAGTATAAATTTGTCTTGGCCTTCCAATTGGCTCTTTATTTTCACGCATTTCTTTCCATTGTGCGATCCAGCCTGGTAATCTTCCGATAGCAAACATTACAGTAAACATATCAGTTGGAATTCCCAATGCTCTGTAGATAATTCCAGAATAGAAATCAACGTTTGGATATAAATTTCTTGATTTGAAGTAATCATCTTCAAGAGCTGCCTTTTCTAATTTTCTTGCAATATCTAAAATTGGATCTTCAACACCTAAAGTTTCTAAAACTTCAGTTGCTGCTTTTTTGATGATTTTGGCTCTTGGATCAAAGTTTTTATAAACTCTGTGTCCGAATCCCATTAAACGGAATGGATCATTTTTATCTTTCGCTTTTGCTAAGAATTTATCAGTATCTCCACCGTCTTTATTAATTTCTTCTAACATTTCAAGTACCGCTTGGTTTGCACCGCCATGAAGTGGCCCCCATAAAGCAGAAACTCCTGCAGAAACTGAAGCAAATAAACCAGCATGAGAAGAACCTACCATTCTTACTGTCGAAGTAGAACAGTTTTGTTCATGATCTGCATGAAGAATAAATAATTTATCTAAAGCATTAACAATAACCGGATTTGCTGCGTAAGGACCTGTTGGCAATTTAAACATTAATTGCATAAAGCTTTCAACATATCCTTTTGTATTATCGTAGTAGTTTAACGGATAACCCATAGATTTTCTATAAGTCCAAGTCGCAATCACAAGAAACTTTGCCATTGTTTTACAAATAGCTTCGTACATTTCTTTTTCATTATCAACATTTACCGCTTTTGGATTAAATGCTGTCAAAGCACTTGTTAAAGCAGATAAAACGCCCATTGGGTGAGCTGTTTTTGGAAAACCGTCAATAATATTTTTCATTTCTTCGTTTACCAAAGAATGTTTTCTAATATTATTTTCAAAATCTTCTAATTGTGCCACAGTTGGCAATTCTCCAAAAATCAAAAGGTATGAAACTTCTAAGAAACTAGCTTTTTCTGCTAAATCTTCGATTGAATACCCTCTGTAACGTAAAATTCCTTCTTCTCCGTCTAGGAAAGTGATTTCACTTGTACAAGATCCTGAATTTTTATAACCTGGATCAATAGTAATAACACCTGTTAAATCACGTAATTTGTTAATATCGATAGCTGATTCGTTTTCGCTTCCTGTGATTACTGGAAGTTCAATCTTTTTACCATCTATTTCTAATGTAGCTATTTTTGACATAATATATTGGAAATAATTCTTTAAATAATAATTTACCAAATCTAATGAATTTAAGACTAATTAAAAAAAGAATACTGCTATGAATTTGTTAAAACTCCAAAAAAAAACCATTCGTTAGAAAACGAATGGTTTATCTTTAATATAACTCTTATGATTATTTAATCTTAAAAGCATTTAAACCAGGAAAATAAGCTGTACTTCCTAATTCTTCTTCAATTCTTAATAACTGATTGTATTTTGCCATACGATCAGAACGAGAAGCAGAACCTGTTTTAATTTGCCCACAGTTTAACGCAACCGCTAAGTCTGCAATTGTATTATCTTCAGTTTCTCCTGAACGGTGAGACATTACAGATGTATAACCAGCATTTTTAGCCATGTTTACAGCAGCAATTGTTTCTGTTAAAGTTCCAATTTGGTTAACTTTTACCAAGATTGAATTTGCGATTCCTTTTTCGATACCAGTTGACAAACGAGCAACATTAGTAACAAACAAATCATCACCTACTAATTGTACTTTATTTCCAATTTTTTCAGTTAAAGCTTTCCATCCATCCCAGTCATCTTCATACATACCATCTTCGATAGAAATAATTGGATATTTAGCTGCAAGTTCAGCTAAATAATCAGCTTGTTCAGCAGATGTTCTGATTTTTCCAGTTTCTCCTTCGAATTTAGTGTAGTCGTATTTACCATCAACATAAAATTCAGAAGCGGCACAATCAAGAGCAATCATAATTTCGTCACCGAAAGTATATCCTGCTTTTTCAACTGCTAATTTAATAGTATCTAAAGCATCTTCAGTACCACCAGCTAAGTTTGGAGCAAAACCTCCTTCATCACCAACAGCTGTACTTAAACCTCTATCATGTAATACTTTTTTCAAGCTGTGGAAAATTTCAGTTCCCATTTGCATAGCATGTGTAAAAGAAGTAGCTTTTACAGGGAAAATCATAAATTCCTGAAATGCAATAGGCGCATCAGAGTGAGAACCACCATTGATGATATTCATCATTGGAACAGGTAATGTATTAGCAGAAACTCCACCTACATATCTGTATAAAGGCAATCCTAATTCGTTTGCAGCAGCTTTAGCAGCAGCTAAAGAAACTCCTAAAATTGCATTAGCTCCTAATTTAGATTTATTTGGAGTTCCATCTAAATCGATCATTAATTGATCAATAGTGTTTTGTTCAAAAACAGAAGTTCCAACTAATTCTTCAGCAATAACAGTATTTACATTGTTCACTGCATTTAAAACTCCTTTTCCAAGATAAGCTTTACCTCCGTCACGTAATTCAACAGCTTCGTGCTCTCCAGTTGATGCTCCAGATGGAACAGCAGCTCTACCTAAAACTCCGTTTTCAGTTACTACATCAACCTCGATAGTAGGATTTCCTCTGGAATCCAAAATTTGTCTTGCGTGAACTTTAATTATAATACTCATTATTTTTGTTTTTTATTAATAGATTATAGATTTTTTTTCGAAATTATAAAAATATTTAATATTAAAAACGCTTTTTCTCTACTAAACACCTTTATTTATTAACTACATCGTTTTAGACACAGCTAGTTTTATATTCTCAACAAATTGATCAAATAAATATGACGAATCGTGTGGTCCCGGACTTGCTTCTGGGTGATATTGTACTGAAAAACAATTCTTGTTTTTCATTCTCATACCTGCAACAGTATCATCATTTAAATGTATATGTGTAAGCTCTAATTCCGGATGACCTTCCAAAGCCTCTCTCTTTACAGCAAATCCATGATTTTGAGAAGTAATTTCACCTTTACCCGTTAAAAGATTTTTTACAGGGTGATTAATACCTCTATGTCCTCCAAACATTTTATAAGTCTGTACTCCATTTGCCAAAGCAATAATTTGGTGTCCTAAACAAATTCCGAACAAAGGTCTGTCATCAGCAATGATTTTTTTAGCAACTTCAATTACTCCATGTAATGGATCCGGATCTCCAGGTCCATTCGACAAGAAAAATCCATCTGGATTAAATGAATTCAAATCTTCGTAAGTAGCATCGTATGGAAAAACTTTAATGTAGCAGTCTCTCTTTGCAAAGTTTCTTAAAATGTTTTTCTTAATGCCTAGATCAAGTGCAGAAATTCTATATGATGCATTTTCATCTCCAACAAAATATGGTTCTTTAGTAGAAACTTTTGAAGCTAATTCTAAACCTTCCATGTTTGGAACATTCGCTAATTCTTTTTTCAAATCCTCAATTGAAGTTCCATCTGTACAAATAACAGCATTCATTGCACCATTATCACGGATATAACTAACAAGAGCTCTTGTATCTACATCTGAAATACAAATTAAGTTTTGTTTAGCGAAATAATCTTCTAAACTTCCAGAAGCACCTACTCTTGAATAATTAAAACTAAAGTTTTTACAAACTAAACCAGCAATCTTTACATCTTCTGATTCAACTTCAAGATCATTCACACCATAATTACCAATGTGTGGATTAGTAGTTACCATAATTTGTCCAAAATAAGAAGGATCTGTAAAAATCTCCTGATATCCTGTCATTCCAGTATTAAAACAAACTTCACCAAAAGTTTTACCGCTGATTCCGATAGATTTACCATGAAAAATAGTTCCATCGCTTAGTAATAAAATGGCGCTTTGTCGTGTTGTGTATTTCATTGTTTAATTTGTATTGTTTTTAATCGTATTATGAAACTTTTAGAGTTCCATTGTAATTAGATATTTTGCAAATTTACTTCTTTAAAAGAGTGCTGCCAAGATTTTTTAAAATTTTCATTCATAAAAATAAAACCTTGACAATGAAATAAGTTAAATTTTACTCTTCTAAAAAAATCAAAAAAAAAGGATAAACTAAAAATTAGCTTATCCTTGATTTCTATAGAATCATTACTTTCATAATTATTCAGAAGCTTCAGTAGTCGATTCTGATTCAGCTGCAGGAGCTTCAGGAGCAGTACCTTCAGCTTTTTTAGCTTTACCACCACGACGGCTTTTAGCTTTTTTAATTTCTTTTTTACCTCCGTTGTAAAGTTCATTGAAATCTACAAGTTCGATCATCGCCATATCAGCGTTATCTCCCAAACGATTTCCAACTTTAATGATACGAGTGTATCCTCCTGGACGGTCTCCTACTTTAGCAGCTACATCTCTGAACAAATCAGTTACAGCATATTTGCTACGTAAGTATGCAAAAACAATACGACGATTGTGAGTCGTATCTTCTTTTGATTTTGTGATTAAAGGCTCAACGAATTGTTTAAGCGCTTTAGCTTTAGCAACAGTAGTATTAATACGTTTGTGCTCGATAAGAGAACAAGCCATATTAGCTAACATAGCTTTTCTATGTCCAGTCTGTCTGCTTAAGTGATTGATTTTTTTTCCGTGTCTCATTGCTATTTTAAATTTAACCCGCCGAAGCGGATTGAATTATTCTTTATCTAGTTTGTATTTAGCTAAATCCATTCCGAAAGTTAAATTCTTCACTGCAACAAGTTCATCAAGTTCAGTTAAAGATTTTTTACCGAAATTACGGAATTTCATTAGGTCATTTTTATTGAACGATACTAAATCACCAAGTGTATCAACTTCAGCCGCTTTCAAGCAATTTAATGCTCTTACAGATAAATCCATATCAACAAGCTTAGTTTTAAGCAATTGTCTCATATGCAATGACTCTTCATCATACGATTCTGTTTGTGCAATTTCGTCAGCCTCAAGTGTAATTCTTTCATCAGAAAACAACATGAAATGGTGAATTAAAACTTTAGCAGCTTCAGTAAGAGCATCTTTTGGATTAATAGATCCATCAGTTTTGATTTCAAAAACTAATTTTTCGTAATCTGTTTTTTGCTCTACACGGAAATTTTCGATTGCATATTTTACATTTTTTACCGGAGTAAAAATAGAATCTGTAAAAATCGTTCCAATTGCAGCATTCTGTTTTTTGTTCTCTTCAGCAGGAACGTATCCTCTACCTTTTTCGATTGTTAAATCGAAGTTCAATTTGATTTTAGAATCTAAATTACAGATAACAAGGTCTGGATTCAAAACTTGAAAACCTGAGATAAATTTTTGAAAATCACCTGCTGTTAATTGATCTTTACCAGAAACAGAAATAGTAACTGATTCATTATCGATATCTTCGATCTGACGTTTAAAACGTACTTGTTTTAGATTAAGGATAATTTCGGTAACATCTTCAACAACACCTGAAATAGTAGAAAACTCATGATCTACACCTTCGATACGAACAGATGTAATTGCATAACCTTCTAACGCTGAAAGCAAAACTCTTCTAAGTGCATTACCAACTGTCAATCCGTAACCAGGTTCTAAAGGTCTAAATTCAAATTTACCTTCAAAATCGGTTGAATCGATCATGATAACTTTATCGGGCTTTTGAAAATTAAATATTGCCATAAATTTCGACTAAGTCAATTATTATTTGTTGTACAACTCTACGATTAATTGTTCTTTAATGTTTTCTGGAATTTGAAGTCTCGCAGGTACAGAAACAAAAGTTCCTTCTTTAAGATCATTGTTCCAGGTAATCCATTCATAAACATGACTTGAATTTGATAAAGAACGCTCGATAGCTTCTAAAGATTTAGATTTTTCACGAACTGCAACTTTATCACCAGGTTTTAGGTGGTAAGAAGGAATGTTTACAACTTCTCCGTTTACAGTAATGTGTCTGTGAGATACAATTTGACGAGCACCTCTTCTAGATGGAGCAATTCCCATTCTAAAAACAACATTATCTAATCTTGCTTCACATAGTTGTAATAAAACCTCACCAGTTACACCTTTAGTAGCTGATGCTTTTTCGAATAAATTTCTGAATTGTTTTTCTAAAATTCCATAAGAATATTTAGCTTTTTGCTTTTCCATTAATTGAACAGCATATTCAGATTTTTTTCCTCTTTTCTTAGCCATCCCGTGTTGTCCAGGTGGGTAATTTCTTTTTTCGAAAGACTTATCATCTCCGAAGATTGCTTCGCCAAATTTACGAGCGATTTTGGTTTTTGGACCAGTATATCTTGCCATTTTAAAAAAATTTTAAGGTAGAGATTATGAATTCAGGTCTAATCCTCCGATAATCTATATTCTACCTTGATTATACTATAAAAATAAAAAATTAAACTCTACGTCTTTTTGGAGGACGACATCCGTTGTGTGGCATTGGAGTAACATCAATAATTTCAGTAACTTCAATTCCACCGTTATGAATAGAACGAATAGCAGACTCACGTCCGTTACCTGGTCCTTTTACATAAACTTTTACTTTTTTAAGTCCTGCCTCAAGAGCTACTTTGCTGCAATCTTCTGCTGCCATCTGAGCTGCGTACGGAGTGTTCTTTTTAGAACCTCTGAAACCCATTTTACCAGCTGAAGACCAAGCAATAACTTCACCTTTCTTATTTGTCAAAGAAATGATAATATTGTTGAAAGTCGAAGAAATATGAGCTTCACCCGTTGATTCAACGATAACTTTACGTTTTTTTGCAGTTGCTTTAGCCATATTACTTATTATTTAGTTGCTTTTTTCTTGTTCGCAACAGTTTTTCTTTTTCCTTTTCTTGTTCTAGAGTTGTTTTTAGTTCTTTGACCTCTTAATGGAAGACCAGATCTATGACGAATACCTCTATAACAACCAATATCCATTAAACGTTTGATGTTCAAAGAAACTTCAGAACGTAATTCTCCTTCAATTTTGTAAAATGAAACAGCATCACGAATCGCTCCGATCTCGTCATCATTCCAATCTTGAACTTTTTTATCCTGGCTAACTTGAGCTTTCTCTAAAATCTCAATAGCTCTACTTTTTCCTAATCCGAAGATGTAGGTAAGTGCAATAACACCTCTTTTGTTTTTTGGGATATCTACCCCTGCTATTCTTGCCATAATTATCCTTGTCTTTGTTTAAATCTAGGATTCTTTTTGTTTATCACGTACAATCTTCCTTTTCTACGCACGATAATGCACTCGGCACTTCTCTTTTTTACTGATGCTCTAACTTTCATACTGAATATCTTTTAATATCGATAAGTAATTCTTGCTTTTGACAAATCGTAAGGGCTCATTTCCAATTTCACTTTATCACCAGGTAATAACTTGATATAATGCATTCGCATCTTTCCAGAAATATGAGCAATTACTATATGTCCATTTTCTAACTCCACACGGAACATAGCATTTGATAATGCTTCAATGATTGATCCGTCTTGTTCTATTGCTGATTGTTTTGCCATAAATAATATTAAGCTACTGCTTTTCTATTTTTACCAGTCTTCATTAAACCATCATAATGTTTGTTTAACAAGTATGAATTGATTTGTTGAATAGTGTCTATTGCAACCCCAACCATAATTATTAATGAGGTACCTCCAAAAAACATCGCCCAAGATTGTTGTACATCCATAATACTTACAACAATAGCTGGGAACACAGCAATCAAAGCAAGGAATAAAGATCCTGGGAAAGTTATTAAAGACATCACTTTATCTAAGAAATCTGAAGTTTCAGCTCCTGGACGAATTCCCGGAATAAAACCACCACTTCTTTTTAAATCATCAGCCATTTTATTAGTAGGTACAGTGATTGCAGTATAAAAGAATGTAAATACAATAATTAAAGTTGCAAAAACAAAATTATACCAGAAACCAAACATATTACTAAATGCACCAACAATTGATTGTGATGTATCTGACTTAGACAGTCCAGCTACAGCTGCAGGGATAAACATAATTGCCTGAGCAAAAATGATAGGCATAACTCCAGAAGCATTAAGCTTAAGAGGAATCCATTGTCTATTACCACCTGCCAAATCTTGCTCGTAATCACCAGTTGTAGTACGACGAGCGTATTGAACCGGGATTCTACGTACTGCCATAGTAAGCAATACACAAGAAATGATTACTAATAACCACACAATAATTTCAATAACTAACAACATTGGACCACCATTGTTATTGGTAACTCTCGTTGTAAACTCTTGAATAAAAGCTTGTGGTAAACGAGCTAAGATACCAACCATGATTAATAATGAAATTCCATTTCCAATACCTTTATCTGTAATTTTCTCACCAAGCCACATAGCAAAAATTGTACCTGTAACTAAAATGATAACTGACGAGAACAAAAATTCTGGTGAATTAAAGCCTAGTAGAAAAGCACTACCAGGCAATGTTCTGTATAAATTATAGATATAAGTTGGACCTTGAACCAGTGTAATAGCTATAGTCAACCAACGAGTGATTTGATTAATCTTTTTTCTACCACTTTCCCCATCGTTTTGAAGTTTTTGCAAATAAGGAATAGCAATTCCCATTAACTGAACAACAATAGATGCAGAAATATAAGGCATGATACCTAAAGCAAAAACTGAAGCTTTAGAGAAAGCACCCCCAGTAAACATGTCTAGGATAGATCCTAAACCATTTTTAGTTTGTCCCGCTAAACCTGTTAATTGAGTTGCGTCAATTCCAGGAAGCGTAACGTGTGCACCAAAACGATATACTAAAAGTAATCCTAATGTAATTAAGATTCTGTTTTTCAGTTCTTCGATTTTCCAAACATTACTTAGTGATTCAATAAATTTCTTCATCTTAATAGATAAGTTATATAGTTACAGCTTCACCACCAGCAGCTTCAATAGCAGCTTTTGCAGTAGCAGTAAATTTGTGGGCAGTTACTTTTAATTTTGCTTTCAATTCACCTCTACCTAAAATCTTAACGATTTCATTTTTTGAAGCTAGACGATTAGCTACGAAATCTGTCATAGAAACAGAATCAGTAATCACACCATTGTCTACTAATAATTGAAGCGTATCTAAATTAACACCTTCGTATTCTTTACGATTGATGTTTTTGAAACCAAACTTAGGAACACGTCTTTGAAGTGGCATTTGTCCACCCTCAAAACCAATCTTTTTAGAATAACCAGAACGAGATTTAGCCCCTTTGTGACCTCTTGCAGCAGTGCCACCTTTTCCAGAACCTTCTCCTCTACCTACTCTTTTATTTTGATTGTGCGTTGATCCTTCAGCAGGCTGTAAGTTACTTAAATTCATAACAGTATTTGTTATTTAGCTTCTTCTACAGAAACTAAGTGTTTAACTTTGTTTATCATCCCAAGGATAGCAGGATTTGACTCATGCTCCACAACTTGTCCTAATTTACGTAGACCTAAAGCTTCTAAACCTCTCTTTTGAGAAAGAGGACAGTTGATCTTGCTTCTTACTTGTTTTACTAATAATTTAGCCATAATTTCCTTGATTAACCTTTAAAAACTTTTTCTAAAGAAACTCCTCTCTGTTTTGCAACAGTATGAGCGCTTCTCATTTGTAATAAAGCATCAAAAGTTGCTTTAACTACGTTATGAGGATTTGATGATCCTTGAGATTTAGATAATACGTCGTGAATACCTACTGATTCAAGAACTGAACGAACAGCTCCACCAGCAATAACTCCTGTACCATGAGAGGCAGGAATTAAGAATACACGTGCACCACCAAATTTACCTTTTTGTTCGTGAGGAACAGATTGTCCATTCAAAGGAATTCTAACTAAGTTTTTCTTTGCATCTTCTACTGCTTTCGCAATTGCTTCAGAAACGTCTTTAGATTTTCCTAATCCGTGACCAACTACTCCGTTTTCATCACCTACAACTACAATAGCAGAAAAACCAAAAGCTCTACCTCCTTTTGTAACTTTAGTAACACGATTTACACTAACTAGACGATCTTTAAGTTCAAGACCACTAGGTTTTACCAATTCTACATTTTTGTATTTAGACATAATATATTAGAATTTAAGTCCAGCGGCTCTTGCGCCTTCTGCTAATGATTTAATACGACCGTGATATAAATATCCACCTCTATCAAAAGTGATGCTATCTATCCCAGCTTTTAACGCTTTCTCTGCAACTAGTTTTCCAACAGCCGCAGCGATTTCAACGTTAGTACCTTTTGCTATTTCTTTTTCTCTTGAAGATGCAGCTAATATAGTAACTCCATTTACATCATCAATAAGTTGAGCGTAAATTTCTTTGTTACTTCTAAATACAGACAATCTTGGCTTAGCAGCAGAACCACTAATCGTTTTTCTAATTCTGAATTTAATTCTCTGTCTTCTTTCAGATTTTGTTAATGACATAATCTTATATTTTAAGCTGATTTACCTGCTTTTCTTCTTAATACTTCACCCACAAATTTAACACCTTTTCCTTTGTACGGCTCTGGCTTACGGAAACCTCTGATTTTCGCAGCAACTTGCCCTAAAAGTTGTTTATCAAATGATGTTAATTTTACGATTGGGTTCTTACCTTTTTCAGATATTGTTTCTAAACTTACTTCTGGAGCAATTTCTAAAACAATATTGTGAGAATATCCAAGAGCTAAATCTAATTTTTGTCCTTGGTTTGAAGCTCTATAACCAACTCCAACTAATTCTAGTTCTTTTGTGAAACCTTCAGATACACCAACAACCATATTACTGATCAAAGATCTGAATAATCCGTGTTTTGCTCTATGGTCTTTATGATCAGACGATCTTTCAACTAAAACTTGATCGCCTTCAACAGTTACATTTACGTCCGAAAACTCCTGAACTAGTTGACCTTTTTTTCCTTTTACTGTAATAATACCGTCTTTAACTTCTACAGTTACACCAGCAGGGATTACAATTGGGCTTTTACCTATTCTTGACATCTTATCTAGTGTTTAAAATTAGTATACGTAACAAATTACTTCACCACCTACATTTAATTGCTTAGCTTGTTTTCCTGTCATCAAACCTTTTGATGTAGAAACAATAGCAATTCCTAATCCGTTAAGGATTCTTGGTAATTTGGCAGCACCTGCGTACTTACGTAAACCAGGTTTACTAATTCTTTGGATATCTTTAATTACAGGCTCTTTAGTATCTTTATCATACTTTAAAGCAATTTTGATAGAACCTTGAACTGTGTTCTGCTCAAATTTGTAACTTAAGATATAACCTTGATCAAATAAGATCTTAGTTATTTCTTTTTTAAGATTAGAAGCTGGAATTTCAACAACTTTGTGGTTTGCAGCCACAGCGTTACGAACTCTAGTCAAATAATCTGCAATAGGATCTGTATACATATGTATTTGATTGCGATTATGGTTTTCAGGAAGCACTCGCTTCCTGAACCTTTAATCAATTTATAAACTTTTTAAATTACCAGCTGGCTTTTTTTACACCTGGAATTAATCCATTGTTAGCCATTTCACGGAAAGTTACACGAGAGATTCCGAATTGACGGATATAACCTCTTGGTCTTCCAGTTAATTTGCAACGATTGTGTAAACGAACAGGTGAAGCATTTTTAGGTAATCTTTGTAAACCTTCATAGTCTCCAGCTTCTAATAAAGCTTTTCTCTTTTCAGCATACTTAGCTACCGTTTTCTCTCTTTTCACCTCGCGGGCTTTCATTGATTCTTTAGCCATGTCTTAATTCTTTTTAAAAGGTAATCCTAATTCAGCCAATAATGACTTTGCTTCCTTGTCTGTTTTTGCAGTAGTAACAAATGTAATATCCATTCCTGAAATTTTGTTTACTTTGTCAATATCAATTTCTGGGAAAATGATTTGCTCTAAAACTCCAAGATTGTAGTTACCTCTTCCGTCGAAACCAGTAGCTTTAATACCACCAAAATCTCTAACACGTGGTAAAGCAGAAGTAATAAGTCTATCTAAAAACTCATACATTCTTTCTCCACGTAAAGTAACTTTTGCTCCAATAGGCATCCCTTTTCTTAATTTGAAAGACGCAACGTCTTTCTTAGAAATTGTAGATACTGCTTTTTGTCCAGTGATCTTAGTTAACTCATCAACTGCATAGTCAATAAGTTTTTTATCAGATACAGCTGCACCAACTCCACGGCTCAAAACGATTTTTTCAAGTTTAGGAACTTGCATTACGTTTGTATATCCGAACTCTTCTTTAAGAGCAGAGATTACTCTACTCTTATATTCTTCTTTTAGTCTAGGTGTATATGCCATTACTATAGTACTTGATTAGATTTTTTTGAAAATCTTACTTTCTTATCTCCTTCTACTCTAATACCTACTCTAGTCGTTTCCTTAGTTTTAGGATCAATTAAAGCAATGTTAGAAATTTGAATAGAAGCCTCTTTCTTAACGATACCACCTTGAGGGTTTTTAGCACTTGGTTTAGTATGTTTTGAAACCAGGTTTACACCTTCAACGATCGCTTTGTTTTTTTCACGGTAAACACGTAAAACTTTACCTTCAGCACCTTTATGGTCTCCAGCAATAACTCTTACGATATCTCCTGATTTTATTTTTAGCTTTATCATCTTAAAACGAATTAAAGCACTTCTGGTGCTAATGATACAATTTTCATGAATTGTTTTTCACGAAGTTCTCTTGCTACCGGACCAAAAACACGAGTTCCTCTCATTTCCCCTGCAGCATTCAAAAGAACACATGCATTGTCATCGAAACGGATATAAGAACCATCAGCTCTTCTCACTTCTTTTTTAGTACGCACAACAACTGCAGTTGAAACCGCTCCTTTTTTTACGTTTCCGTTTGGAGTTGCATCTTTGATAGAAACTACAATTTTGTCACCAACAGAGGCATATCTTCTTTTAGTACCTCCTAAAACACGAATAGTTAAAACTTCTTTAGCTCCCGTGTTATCTGCTACTTTTAGTCTTGATTCTTGTTGTACCATAATTATTTAGCTCTTTCTAAGATTTCAACTAATCTCCAACATTTCGTTTTACTTAAAGGACGCGTTTCGCTAATTCTTACAGTATCACCAATGTTACAGTCGTTTGTTTCGTCGTGTGCAACGTATTTCTTAGTTTTCAACACGAACTTACCGTATAATGGGTGTTTTACTTTTCTTACTTCTGAAATAACGATAGATTTATCCATCTTATTTGAAGTAACAACACCTATTCTTTCTTTTCTTAAATTTCTTTTTTCTTCCATCTTTCAGCAGAATACAATTATTGTAACTCTCTTTTAGTTAACTCTGTAGCTAATCTAGCAACTGTTCTTCTAACGCTTCTAATTTGAAGTGGGTTAGCAATTGGAGAAATAGCGTGAGCCATTTTTAGGTCAGCATATACTTTCTTAGTTTGACTAAGCTTTTCTTGCAACTCCGCTGCAGAAAGATCTTTTATTTCTGATTGTTTCATAATAAATATAAATTATGCTTCGAAATCTCTAGCAACGACGAACTTAGTTTTTACTGGAAGTTTTTGAGCTGCAAGACGCAAAGCCTCTTTTGCAACTGACAATGGAACCCCTCCAACTTCAAACATAATTCTTCCTGGTTTAACAACAGCAGCCCAATATTCAACTGCTCCTTTACCTTTACCCATACGTACTTCAAGAGGTTTCTTAGTGATAGGTTTGTCTGGGAAAATTTTAATCCACAATTGTCCTTCTCTCTTCATGTAACGAGTTGCAGCGATACGTGCAGCTTCGATTTGACGTGAAGTTAAGAACATTCCATCTTCATGCACAGATTTAATACCAAACATTCCATTTGAAAGTTCATGCCCTCTTTGAGAGTTACCCTTCATTCTACCTTTTTGTACCTTACGGTATTTTGTTCTTTTAGGCTGTAACATTTTTCTTTAGTTTAAAAATTTACTTTCTTTTGCGAGCGTCTGGTTTTCCACCTTTATTAAAGTTAGATTTACCTCTAGGGGCATCTCCACCTTTACCACCGCCAGTACCAGATTGTTTTTTATCCATTCCAGCAAGTGGAGAAAGATCTCTCTTTCCATAAACTTCACCTTTCATGATCCATACTTTGATACCCATTCTACCGTAAGTAGTGTGAGCTTCAGCCAAAGCATAATCAATATCAGCTCTGAAAGTTGATAGAGGAATTCTACCTTCTTTGAAACCTTCAGAACGTGCCATCTCAGCACCATTCAAACGACCAGAAATCAAAACTTTGATACCTTCAGCGTTCATACGCATAGAAGCAGCAATAGCCATTTTGATTGCACGTCTGTAAGAAATACGGCTTTCGATTTGACGAGCGATGCTTGTCGCCACAAGATAAGCATCTAACTCAGGTCTTTTAATTTCAAAGATGTTAATTTGAACCTCTTTATCAGTAACTTTCTTAAGTTCCTCTTTTAACTTGTCTACCTCTTGTCCTCCTTTTCCGATAATGATACCAGGTCTAGCAGTAGTGATAGTAACGGTTACAAGCTTTAAAGTTCTCTCGATGATTACTTTAGATACACTAGCTTTTGATAAACGAGCGTGGATATACTTTCTGATTTTGTGATCTTCAGCTAATTTATCGCCGTAATCATTTCCACCATACCAGTTTGAGTCCCATCCTCTGATGATACCAAGTCTATTTCCAATTGGATTTGTCTTTTGTCCCATGCTGCTTAAGAATTGCTTTGTGTGTTATTGATAGCTCCAAGCACGATTGTTACGTGATTAGAACGTTTTCTTATTCTGTGTGCACGACCTTGTGGAGCTGGACGAAGTCTTTTTAACATCATTCCACCATCTACTCTGATCTCTTTAACAAATAATCCAGCTTCTTCTAAATTACCTTCACTATTTTTTTGCTCCCAGTTGTTGATTGCAGATAATAATAGTTTTTCTAATTTTCTTGAAGCTTCTTTAGAACTGAATCTTAAGATGTTAAGTGCTCTTTCTACCTTCTGACCTCTTACCAAGTCCGCTACTAAGCGCATTTTTCTAGGTGAAGTAGGGCAGTTATTCAATTTTGCGAAAGCGATAGACTTATTAGCCTCTTTTCTCGCATCTGCTGTTTCTCTTTTACGAACTCCCATTGCTTCTTTTATTTTTTACCTTTATTTTTTGCTCCAGCATGACCTCTAAAAGATCTAGTTGGCGAAAACTCTCCTAATTTGTGACCTACCATATTTTCTGTTACGTAAACTGGTACAAATTGACGACCGTTATGAACTGCGATAGTTTGTCCAACGAAATCCGGAGTAATCATAGAAGCTCTAGACCAAGTCTTAACTACACTATTTTTACCACTTTCTACGTTTTCTTGAACTTTCTTGTCTAATTTATAATGAACGAAAGGTCCTTTTTTTAATGAACGTGCCATATCTTATTATTTCTTTCTACGTTCTACGATATACTTGTTACTCGGGTTTTTCTTAGAACGAGTTCTGTAACCTTTAGCTGGCAATCCGTTTCTTGAACGTGGGTGCCCTCCAGAAGAACGTCCTTCACCACCTCCCATAGGGTGATCAACTGGGTTCATCGCTACTGGTCTAGTTCTAGGTCTTCTTCCTAACCATCTTGTTCTACCTGCTTTACCAGATACAACTAATTGGTGGTCAGAGTTAGAAACAGCTCCAATTGTAGCCGAACAAGTCAACAAGATTAATCTTGTCTCTCCAGATGGCATTTTAATTGTTGCGTATTTCCCGTCTCTTGCCATTAACTGAGCAAAAGTTCCAGCTGAACGAGCAATTACAGCTCCTTGTCCTGGACGTAACTCAATACAAGATATAACAGTTCCAAGAGGAATTCTGCTTAAAGGTAAAGTATTACCAATCTCTGGTTGAGATTCTGGACCAGAAACTAATTTCTGACCAACTTTCAATCCATTTTGAGCGATAATATAAGTTTTCTCTCCATCAGCATAAGCTAATAAAGCGATAAACGCAGTACGATTTGGATCGTATTCGATTGATTTCACTGTAGCTGGAATTCCATCTTTAGTTCTTTTGAAATCAATAATACGATATCTCTGCTTGTGACCACCACCCGTATAACGCATGGTCATCTTTCCTTGACTATTTCTACCTCCTGAGTTTTTTATCGGCGCTATCAAAGAGCGTTCCGGCTTATCAGTTGTAATAGCGTCATAACCATTCACAACTCTAAATCGCTGACCCGGGGTAATAGGTTTTAATTTTCTTACTGACATTTTTCTATCTTAGATATTGTTGTAAAAATCAATTGTTTCTCCTTCTTGTACTTGAACAATTGCTTTTTTAATTGCATTTGTCTTTCCACTGATTAAACCACTTTTAGTGTATTTAGTAGATCTGTCTGGTCTCACATTCATTGTGTTAACAGAAACGATAGTTACTCCATAAGCAGCTTCAACAGCTTTCTTAATTTGAACTTTGTTTGCTTTTTTGTCAACAACGAATCCGAAGCGGTTAAGAACTTCACTTTCTTTGGTTACTTTTTCAGTTACTATAGGTCTAATTATGATACTCATACTCCTATTATTTACTTAAATTTTCTTCAATTAACTCTAAAGAACCCTCCAAAAGCACTAAATTATTAGTGTTTAATATTGCGTAAGTGCTTAATTCTGAGCTAGTTACGACATTAGAAGCCTTTAAATTGCGTGACGACAAATATACATTTTTATTTGACTCACCCAACACAAATAGAGATTTTTTATTTTCTAACCCTAAAGCTTTCAAAACGTTAATGAAATTTTTAGTGTTTGGCGCTTCAAAATTAAAGTCTTCAAGAACGATAATATTTGATTCTTTTGCTTTGATAGAGAAAGCTGATTTTCTAGCCAATCTTTTTAAGTTTTTATTCAATTTGAATGAATAACTTCTTGGTCTTGGCCCGAAAACTGTTCCTCCACCTTTAAACAAAGGATTCTTAACACTTCCCGCACGAGCCGTACCCGTACCTTTTTGTTTTTTAATCTTACGCGTACTTCCAGTTACTTCAGCTCTTTCTTTAGCTTTATGAGTACCTTGTCTTTGATTAGCAAGATATTGCTTAACATCAAGATATACTGCGTGATTGTTTGGTTCAATTGCGAATACTGAATCAGAAAGTTGAACTTTTCTTCCAGTATCTTTTCCGTTGAAATCTAATACTTTTACTTCCATTACTTCTGAATGATTACGTAAGAGTTTTTGTGTCCTGGAATACATCCTTTAACAACAAGTAGATTCTTTTCAGCAACTACTTTTAAAACTCTAAGGTTTTGAACTTTTACATTATCTCCTCCCATTCTTCCAGCCATACGCATTCCTTTGAACACTCTAGATGGATAAGAAGATGCTCCTACAGAACCTGGCGCTCTTAAACGGTTGTGCTGACCATGTGTAGCTTGTCCAACCCCACCAAAACCGTGACGTTTAACAACACCTTGAAAACCTTTACCTTTAGACACACCTTGCACATCTACAAACTCTCCTTCTTCAAAAATAGAAACATCAATAAGATCTCCTAATTTTTGCTCAGTTGCAAAATCTTGGAATTCAACGACTTTTTTCTTAGCAACAGTTCCAGCTTTTTTAAAGTGCCCTAAAGCAGCTTTAGTAGAATGTTTCTCGTTTTTGTCATCGAAACCAAGTTGCAACGCTTCATACCCGTCAACCTCGTTGGTTCTGACTTGGGTAACAACACATGGTCCAGCTTCGATTACTGTACAAGGAATGTTTTTCCCGTTTTCGTCGAAAATACTAGTCATGCCGATTTTTTTACCAATTAACCCAGACATAAATATTAATTATTAATTACTAAAATTCCCTTCAATTTGAAAATAACAGAAATTTCCAAACAGGGAGTGCAAAAGTAGACATTAAAATTGAATATACCAAACAGTTACAAAAATTAAATCGCTCATAATCAAAATCCAAGCTTCAAACCAGCATCAAAACCAACTTTTTCTAATCTAATTTTTCAAACTCTTTTACCCTTTTACAATCGACTTACACTTAACAATTAACTAATAAAACAACAACAAAAATCATTCAAATAGCTTTAAAACAAAGGAGTTTACGGAAATTGGCAAAAAAAAATATTAAACTTATAACATCTTAAATCACACGAAAAAGACTATAATTCAAAAACAAAAAAAGCGAGACATTTCTGACTCGCTTTTTATATAAAAAATATAATAAAATTATACTTTAATCTCTACTTCAACACCACTTGGTAACTCAAGTTTCATTAAAGCATCAATAGTTTTAGATGAAGATGAATAAATATCAATCAATCTCTTGTATGACATTACTTCAAATTGCTCTCTCGCTTTTTTGTTAACGTGCGGAGAACGCAATACAGTGAAAAGTTTTTTGTGAGTTGGCAACGGGATTGGACCTGTTACAACTGCTCCAGTAGTTTTTACTGTTTTTACGATCTTTTCAGCAGATTTATCTACCAACATGTGATCGTAAGATTTTAGTTTTATTCTGATTTTTTGACTCATTTTCTTAAAATTAAGCGTTACCTTTTGCTTTTTTGATTACCTCTTCTGAAATATTAGAAGGTGTTTCTGCATAGTGAGAAAACTCCATTGTAGAAGTAGCTCTACCAGAAGATAATGTTCTTAATGTAGTTACATATCCAAACATTTCTGACAAAGGCACATCAGCCTTAATCGTTTTTGCACCATTTCTATCACCCATATCATTAACCTGACCTCTACGACGGTTCAAGTCACCTACGATATCACCCATGTTTTCTTCTGGAGTAATAACTTCGATTTTCATGATTGGCTCAAGAATAACAGCTCCAGCAGCACGTCCTGACTCTTTATAACCCATTCTTGCAGCTAATTCAAAAGATAATGCATCAGAATCCACAGGGTGGAAAGATCCATCAGTTAAAGTTACTTTTAAACTATCCACAGCATATCCTGCTAACGGACCAGTTTTCATAGCTTCTCTAAATCCTTTTTCAACAGCAGGGATATATTCTTTAGGAACGTTACCACCTTTTACAGCATTGATAAATTGTAATCCAACTGGAACTTTACCATCAACTTCATCAGCAGGCTCAATTGTAAATACGATATCACCGAATTTACCACGACCTCCAGATTGTTTCTTGTAAGTCTCTCTATGTGTTGCGGATCTTGTAAACGCTTCTTTGTATTCAACCTGAGGCTCACCTTGGTTTACTTCAACTTTAAATTCACGCTTCATACGATCTACTAAGATATCTAAGTGAAGCTCACCCATACCAGAAATAATTGTCTGCCCTGAAGCCTCATCAGTTCTAACTGTAAATGTTGGATCCTCTTCAGCTAATTTAGCTAAAGCCATACCCATTTTATCAACATCAGCTTTTGTTTTTGGCTCAATAGCAATACCAATTACAGGATCCGGGAATTTCATAGATTCCAATACAATTGGATTCTTTTCATCACAAAGAGTATCTCCTGTTTTAATATCTTTAAATCCAACAGCAGCTCCAATATCTCCAGCCTCAATAAATTCGATTGGATTTTGCTTGTTCGCGTGCATTTGGTAAATACGAGAAATTCTTTCTTTATTTCCAGAACGAGTATTCAAAACATAAGAACCTGCATCTAAACGCCCAGAATAAGCACGGAAGAAAGCTAAACGACCAACGAATGGATCAGTAGCAATTTTAAATGCTAAAGCAGCAAATGGCTCTTTAACATCTGGCTTACGCAAGATTTTAGTTTGATCCTCTTCTAATAAATCAGCATCATCAGGGTGAATACCTTCAATACCTTCTTTATCTAAAGGAGATGGTAAATACTTACAAACTGCATCCAACATAAATTGAACACCTTTGTTTTTGAAAGATGAACCAGCAAGCATTGGAATAATTGCCATATCAATAGTAGCAGCTCTTAATGCATTGTTGATTTCTTCTTCTGAAATAGAATTTTCATCTTCCATGTATTTATCCAAAAGATTTTCGTCATAAGTAGCAATCTCTTCGATAAGAATAGAACGATAGTGCTTTACTTCGTCAACCATATCAGCAGGGATATCAACGATATCAAAAGTAGCTCCTTGCGTTTCATCATGCCATACAATAGCTTGATTTTTTACTAAGTCAACAATACCTTTAAAATCTGCTTCATCACCAATAGGTAAAGTAATTGCAACCGCATTCGATTTCAACATATCTTTAACCTGTCCGCATACAGCTAAAAAGTTAGCACCTTGACGGTCCATTTTGTTTACGAATCCCATACGAGGAACTCTATATTGATCTGCAAGTCTCCAGTTAGTCTCTGATTGAGGCTCAACACCATCAACTGCACTAAATAAGAAAACTAAACCATCAAGCACACGTAAAGAACGATTTACCTCTACAGTAAAGTCAACGTGCCCAGGAGTATCAATAATATTGAAGTGGTAAGGTAATGATTGAGGAATAACTTTTCCTTGCTCAGTTGGAAAGTTCCAAGTACAAGTTGTAGCAGCAGAAGTAATTGTGATACCTCTTTCTTGCTCTTGTGCCATCCAGTCCATTGTCGCAGCACCATCGTGCACCTCACCAATTTTGTGTGATTTTCCAGTATAAAAAAGAATACGCTCAGTAGTTGTTGTTTTACCAGCATCAATGTGAGCAGCAATCCCGATATTTCTTGTATATTTTAAATCTCTAGCCATTTCTTTACGAATTAAAATCTAAAGTGAGAGAATGCTTTATTAGCTTCTGCCATTTTGTGAGTATCCATTCTTTTCTTAACCGCAGCACCTTCTTCTTTAGCAGCAGCTAAACACTCTGACGCTAAACGTTGTGCCATAGATTTTTCATTTCTTCTTCTAGCATAAAGTATTAACCACTTCATAGCCATAGAAATTTTTCTGTCCGGACGAATCTGCATTGGGATTTGGAATGTAGCTCCACCTACTCTACGGCTACGTACTTCTACGTGAGGCATAACGTTTGTTAAAGCATCTTTCCAAATTTCTAATGAAGTTTTTTCATCATTTTGCTTTTTAGTTTCGATGATATCAATAGCATCATAAAATACTTTAAAAGCTGTAGATTTCTTACCATCCCACATTAAGTTATTCACAAAACGTGTTACTAATTGGTCGTTAAACCTAGGATCCGGTAAAAGTGGTCTTTTCTTTGCCGCTCTTTTTCTCATGTCTTTTTCTTAAAAGTTTTTAAATTACTTTTTTGCTTCTTTTGGGCGTTTAGCACCGTACTTAGATCTTCTTTGCGTTCTTCCCGCAACACCTGACGTATCAAGCGCTCCACGAACGATATGATATCTAACACCTGGTAAATCTTTTACCCTTCCGCCTCTAACTAATACTATCGAGTGCTCTTGTAGATTGTGTCCTTCTCCAGGAATGTAAGCATTCACCTCATTACCATTTGTCAAACGTACACGCGCAACTTTACGCATTGCAGAGTTTGGTTTTTTTGGTGTAGTAGTGTAAACACGCGTACAAACCCCTCTTCTTTGAGGACAAGAATCTAAAGCAACCGATTTACTCTTCTTAGTTATCTGAGTTCTTCCTGTTCTTACTAATTGTTGAATTGTTGGCATAATTAATACTAAAAATTAATATGATATTAAATTCCCGCTTTTTACGGGGTTGCAAATGTATAAAATAAATTTCACTATACAAACGTTAATCTATTAATTTTCAACAACATTATTTAATTGTATGTTTTTACAAACAAACAATAGATATTTGCATCACATATAATCAAACAAAAACCTTTATTCTTGAAACTGTTTTTTCAAACATTCTTGTTCATTATAATAAGCACCTCGGCTTACACTCAAAACTTTTACCTAAAAATAAACGGTTCGAATACTCTTGAAAATAAAACTATTGACTCTTTATCCTATGCAACAATTCACCATAATACAAAATCACTTTTCCACGAAATTAAAAACACTTCTGAAAAACTTTCAAAAGAAGGTTATATAGACAACAAGATTATTGAAACTAAAAAAACAAATGACAGTACATACGTCTCCTTCCTGGAATTAAAAAACAAAATAAGATACATACATATATATATAGGTACAAATTATATTGTTTCTAATTTCAAAAAGAAACAAAACGACACCATAATAATACCGTATAATGAAATCGAAAGCTATCTAGAAAAAGAAACTTCAATTGCCGAAAAATCAGGTTATTCACTCAACAAAATCAAACTTGAAAACATTCAAAGAAAAAACGCAATAATTTATGCAGATCTGAATTTCAAAAAAGAAAAAAAACGAGTTGTAAATTCAATCATCCTAAATTACACAAATCAGAGTTCGTCTGATTTCTTTCCTAAAGGTCATCTAAAACAACTCAACAAAAAATATCTAAATAAAACTTTTAATCAAGAAAAATTAAAAGAGCTCTACGAAGACATTAATAATTTCGAATTTGCTTCACAAACAAAATATCCTGAAATACTTTTTACGAATGACTCTACCAAAATCTACACTTATATAGAAAAAAGAAAAGCAAACACTTTTGACGGTTTTATTGGATTTTCAAACAATGAATACAAAAAAATAAGATTGAATGGCTACTTAGACGTTTCATTAATAAACACTCTCCATGCCGGAGAACATTTTTCGTTATACTGGAAAAGCGACGGAAATCAACAAAAAACTTTTAGCACCAAACTAGAAATACCTTACATATTTAAAACTTCGCTCGCAATAAAGGCACAGTTAAATATTTTCAAACAAGACAGTACTTTTCAAAATACAAAAACAGCTATTGAATTGGGATATCTCTTAAATTACAATTCAAAAATTTACCTAGGCTATCAAGCAACAGAATCAAGCGACATCCAAAACACAAACAATTCAAACATAAGTGATTTTAAAAATTCATTTATTACATCAAATTACGAATACAAGAAAATTGACTACACTAACACTCTTTTTCCATTAAAATCTTTTTTTAACTGCACAATAGGATACGGAAAAAGAAACACCAACAACTTGCCAGAAACAGCAGAACCAAGCAGTCAATTTTACACAAATCTAAATTTAGCATACAACATTGAACTAAACAAGAAGAATTTTATATACATCAACCCGCAACTACTTTACCTGAAAAGCACAAATTACATAAACAATGAATTATTTCGTTTTGGCGGAATGAATTCAATTAGAGGATTTGCAGAAAACAGCTTGCAAGGCAATAGTATAAATTTACTATTAACTGAATATCGCTTTCTGGCAAATCAAAATCTTTATCTTCATTCAATTTTAGATTACGGCTTATACCAAGATCAAACATCTCCTGAAAATAAAAAATTCAACAATTTAATATCAGTTGGAATAGGCATTGGAATATTAACATCCAATGGACTTCTAAAACTAACAATAGCAAACGGCACAATAAACAATAGCAATATTAAATTTTACAATAGCATTTTAAACTTATCCTATAATGTAAAATTCTAATTCATATACCATAAAACATAAATAACCGAAACTTTTAAAAAAGGGATTTAGCTCTAAAAAAAACAATTACAGCCGCATTGTTAAATTATCATAAAGTCATTTTTTAACAAAAAAAATAAAATTACACTTCTGCGTTTTTTATACATATAAGTAGCTTTTTTTATAAAAGAAAACCATTTTTAACAAAAAGCCTATCATAAAGAGGATAATTTTTATAGTATAAAAGTTATAAAAAAAACAATAAATGACTAAGTATTAATAAATTTAACATTTATTCGTGTGTAAATATTTTTAATTATTATCATAATTTACCTTAAATTCTGAGAATTCCTAAATCAGATGCTTTTATTAACAATAAAAAAACAAAATCATAGAGCAAAATCATAATTTAACTAAAAAAAAAGCTTTTAATATTAGGAAAGTTAACAAATTATTAAGAGTTTTGCGATACTAATTCAAAATATTTAAAAATGAAACTAAAGTTCAATGGATTCTTAGTGCTTTTATTAGTACTAGTTGCGCAACTTTCTTTTGCGCAAGAAAGAGCTGTTTCTGGAACAGTTTCTGACAATGCAGGAATGCCTTTACCAGGTGTAAGTGTATTAGTTAAAGGAACTAAAGCAGGAACACAAACAGACTTTGATGGTAAATATTCGATCAAAGCATCATCAAGCCAAGTTTTGGTATTTAGCTACATTGGGATGAAAACTCAAGAAATAGCTGCAACTTCATCTACAGTTAACGTAAAATTAGCTGGAGATGCACAAGAGCTTGAAAGCGTTGTTGTAACAACAGCTTTAGGTGTTAAAAGAGAGAAAAAATCTCTTGGATACGCTACTCAAGAAGTAAAAGGAGGAGACCTAAGAAATGGTACTTCTAGTGGTAACTTTTTGAATGAACTTTCAGGAAAAGTTGCCGGTGTTAACATCACAAGAAACTCAAACTTTGGTGGTTCAACAAGTGCAATATCAAGAGGGGTTAAAGCTATTGGTCAAAGTAATGAAATGTTAATCGTTATTGATGGTATGCCAATCAACAATGGTAACAACACAAATGACGGAACAACAGCTCAATCATCAGGAGGTAGAGGTTTTGACTATGGTAATAACGCTATGGATATCAATCCAGAGGATATTGAAAGTGTTAACGTATTGAAAGGTGCAGCTGCATCTGCATTATATGGTTATTTAGCAGGAAACGGAGTTTTAATGATTACTACTAAAAAAGGTAAAGCTAAAAGAGGATTAGGTATTACAGTTTCATCTGAGGTAGTAACAGGAAGTCCTGATAAATCTACATTCGTAAAATATCAAAAAGATTACGGTGCTGGTTACGGAGGTTCTTTCGGAGAACAAGATATCGATGGTGATGGTATTCCAGACTTAGTAGTTGCTATGGGAGATGACGCTTCTGTAGGAGATGCCTTTGATCCAACATTAAATGTTTACCAATGGGATGCTTTCTCATTATACCCGGGAAACAACAATTATGGAAAAGCAACACCATGGAAAGCTGCTGCTAACGATCCATTTAAATTCTTCAAAAATTCACTTTCATTAGTAAACAGCATCTCTTTCGAAGATGGAAACGAAAAAACTAACGTTGTTTTCAACTATACTAATACTAAACAAACTGGTATTTTACCAAACAGTGAATTAAGAAAAAACAACTTCAGTTTAAAATTAAATCACCAATTTACAGACAGATTATCTCTTAGTACTTTTGCTAATTTCTCAGCACAAGAAACTCTAGGTAGAAACATGACAGGATACAGTGACAACTTAATTTCTGGTTTCCGTCAATGGTGGCAAACAAACGTTGATATTAAAGAGCTTGAAAGAGCTTACAACAATTCAGGCGGAGAAAACATCACTTGGAACAGAAAATCTGTTGCTAATGGAGCTCCAGCTTACTGGAACAACCCATATTTTGAGCGTTACCAAAACTATCAAAATGACAGCAGAAATCGTTTCATAGGTTATGCAAACTTTACTTATAAAATTGCTGACTGGCTTTCTGCAACAGCAAAAGTTTCAACAGATACATATGCTGAAATCCGTGAAGAAAGAGTAGCTGTAGGGTCTGTAGCTAAAACTTTCGGTATTAACGCACTAGACGAGACTTCTGGTTACCAACGTTACAACGGAAACTTCTCTGAGCAAAACTATGATTTACTTCTTAACTTCAAACATAACTTTGGTGAAAACGTAAGTTTAACTGGAGTAGCTGGGGGTACAATAAGAAATACATATTTCAACCAAATCACAGCTTCTACACAAGGAGGTCTTATTATTCCTGGAATCTACAGTTTATCAAACTCTAGAGCTGCTAGTCCATATCCGTACGAAAGAGAAACAAAAACATCTGTTAACAGTTATTATGCTTCTGCTTCGTTAGGTTTCTTAGATACTTATTTCATCGATGCAACTGTACGTAGAGATGCTTTCTCTAACTTACCTGCAGACGACAACAGCCTAATTAGTAGCTCTGTTTCTGGTAGCTGGGTTTTCTCTAAAAACATCGATGCTAGCTGGTTAAGTTTTGGTAAATTAAGAGGAGGTTATTCTGAAAGCCCACTTGGAACACCTGCTTTAGCTTTAGTTGATACTTATACAAAATACGATCCGTTCAACAACAATCAAATGTATTCTGTTAACTCAATCAAAAATAATCCAGATTTAAGACCTATTAAAACAAACACTACAGAGGTAGGTCTTGAGATGCAATTCTTAAACAGAAGAATTGGATTTGATGTGAGTTTATATAAAAACATAAACGATGGTGAAGCTGTAAGAGTACCTTACTCAACTGCAACAGGTTATACATCTAAATATGTAAATGCTGCAAAAATCGAAAATAAAGGTATTGAGGTTCAGTTTAACGTAACTCCAGTAAAAACTAATAATTTTGCTTGGGATATTAACGTAAACTGGTCTAAAAACGAAAATATGGTTACAGCTTTAGCTGATGGTGTAAGCAACTTACAAATATCTTCTTTCCCTGGTACTGTAACTTTAAATGCTGTGGTTGGACAACCTTTTGGAGTATTAAAAGGAACAGATTACACTTACACAGCAGATGGGCAAAGAGTTATCAACCCAGCAACTGGTAGATATGTAATCAATACATCTACTAACAATATCATAGGAAACATCAATCCAGACTGGATTGGAGGTATTAGAAATAAATTCACATACAAAAGTTTATCTTTCAGTTTCTTAATTGACACTAAACATGGTGGTGACATTTTCTCTACTGACCAATGGTATGGTGTAGGAACAGGTTTAACTAATGAAACAGCAGGAAACAATGATCTTGGAATTCCTAAAAGAAATACACTTGTTAATGGTGGTGGTGTAATTCTTGAAGGTGTTTATGCTGACGGAACTCCAAACACTACGAGAACTGCTTATTCTACAGGTGGAGCAATAACAAATGCTTATACAAATGGGCCTAGAAGCCAATATGTTTATGATGCTGGTTTTATCAAATTAAGAGAGGTGAACATTACTTATAACTTACCATCTTCATTAGTACAAAAAATGAAATTAGTAGATGCGAAAATTTCACTTATTGGTTCTAACTTATGGATAATTCAGAAAAATATTCCAGATGCAGACCCAGAAAGTGGATTAGGATCTAATGTTGGATCTCAAGGTCTTTCTATTGGTTCTTTACCAACAACTAGAAATATTGGTTGTAACTTAACAATAAAATTCTAAGCTATGAAAAATAGACTAATAATATTAATATCATTCATTGCCTTATTTTCATCATGCTCTGATGATTTTGGGAATATGAACCAAGACACAAAAAACCCTACCGTAACTACTCCTGAATTTTTATTTACAAATGCAGAGAAATTTATGGTGGATCAGGTGACAAGTACATCTGTAAACTTTAATGTATTCAGATTGTATGCTCAACAATGGACAGAAGTACAATACCCACAGGAAACTCAATATGACCTTACTGGACGCACAATTCCAGATCGTCACTGGGCTACTTACTACCGTGATGTATTAAGAGATTTTAAAGAAGCTAAACAAATTTTACTTACTCAAAAAGCAAATTTTACAGGAACTCCTGATGGCTTAATTGTAATAGAAAACAAAATTGCTATTATTGACATTTTATCTTCTTACTGCTACAATATCTTAGTTGACACTTTTGGTGATGTTCCTTATACTGAAGCTTTAGATATAGATGGACATCCACAACCAAAATATGATGATGCTCAAACAATCTACAAAGATCTTTTGTCTGTATTAACAGCGGCATCTCACAAATTAGATCATAGTGAAGGAAGTTTTGATTCAGCTGACCTTATTTATGGTGGAGACACTCAAAAATGGGCTAAATTCGCAAACTCTCTTCGTTTTAGAATGGCTATCACAATGGCTGATGTAGACTTAACTTATGCTACTACAGAAGCATTAGCAGCACAAGCTGATGGTTTAATTTTAACAAGTGCAGATGGAACTTATATGCCGTATACTACTAACACGACAAACAACAACCCATTATACCTTGATTTAGTGGCTAGTGGTCGTGATGATTTCTTGCCTGCTAATACATTTGTAAATAAAATGAATGCACTTTCTGATCCTAGAAGAGCTAAATACTTTACAGAATATCCAGCTGGTTCAGGACAATATAAAGGTGGAGTATATGGAACAGTTAACGTATATGGTGATTTCTCTCACTTAACTCCAACGATTAAAGACCCAGTTTATCCAGGTGTATTATTCACTTACTCTGAAGTAGAATTTTTATTAGCAGAAGCTGCTGAAAGAGGTATTGCTGTTGGAGGTACTGCTGAATCTCATTACAATGCTGCAATTACTGCGTCATTACAAGATTGGGGAGTTGCTTCAGGAGACATTACTACATATTTAGCAAGACCTGATGTTGCTTATGCTACAGCTACAGGAAATTGGAAACAAAAAATTGGAGAACAAGCTTGGATCGCTTATTACAATAGAGGTTTTGAAGCTTGGACGTCATACAGAAGATTGGATTTCCCTGTTTTAGCAGCTCCTGCTGTAACTTTTGGAGATATCACTGAAGTTCCTAAACGTTACTCTTATCCAGGAATTGAGCAAACATTAAATGCTGCAAATCTAGAAGCTGCAGTTGCAAAATTGGGTAACAACGCTGTAACTACTAAACTTTTCTGGGATAAATTCTAATATTTAATAATACAAGTATGAAAAAATATATAAAACAAATAGCTGCGTTCGCATTAATTGCGGTATTAGCTTCTTGTGATTCAGCAGATGACAATGTAAATTTGACATCTGTAGGCGGAAACGCAGTTCCAACTACATCAAGTATTAGTCGTTTAGACAATAATTATGTTCTGCCGTTTAATACTTTTACTCAAGAAGGTGTAACTGTTTCTAAAGTTGAGCTTTTCAAAAACACAGCTAAAACAACTTCTGATCCAATTATTTTTGGTGATAAAGTTACTGACTTAACACTTAGTGAAGGAAAAGGTACATTTAACACTTCTGTTTTAGGAAGTTTTGATGTATTCCCTGTAACTTCAGGAGGAGTAACAACTCTTACTGGAAAAACTGGATCTTACTCATTAGCAATTCTTGCAACTTATTCTGATGGTTCAACAACAAGAGCCCCATGGACACTTACAGTTGGAAAAGGAATTTCTTGGCAAGGTTTCAATGATGAAGGAAAACTTGCAAACACTACTTCAAGTGGTATATCAACAATAACATACGGAGATACAACTCCAGCTTTAGTATATATTGCTCCAGTTAAAAAATCTACTACTACAATAAGTAGTATTGTTGGATATTGGTCTAAAAATGATAGCGGTACATTTGTTGCATTACCGTTAACTTTAAAGACTACTGCACAACCTGTAGACTTAGCTTCAATTCCTTACACTACTTACGGAGGACTTGTTGCAGGAGACAAAATTACTTACAGATTCGTTATAACTGCTACAGGAGGTCAAACAGATCAGATTTCTACAACAGTTACATTTGATGCTGACGCAATCTAATTCGAAAAAGAAGAAACATAAAGCTTCTTAATAAATCTAAAACCGCTCTGTTAATTCAGGGCGGTTTTTTTATATAAACAATATACCTATATTTGTCCTATGGAAAAAGAACATCAAATATTTGGCATTAGAGCCATTATAGAAGCAATACAAGCAGGTCAGGAAGTCGACAAAGTATTTATACAAAAAGAGATTTCTGGAGAGTTAATGAAAGATTTGATGAAGGTTATGAAACGTGCCAACATCAATTTCTCTTACGTTCCTGTTGAAAAATTAAATCGGTTAACACCAAACAACCATCAGGGTGCTGTTGCTACAATTTCACCAATTGGTTTTATCGATATAGAACATCTTGTTGAATCAACTATTGCCTCGGGTTCAAAACCTCTTTTTTTAATTTTAGATCAAATCTCCGATGCCCGAAATTTTGGTGCTATAATCAGAACTGCAGAATGTACTGGTGTAAATGGTATCATTGTTCAAAAAGCTGGTTCAGCGCCTGTAAATGGCGACACTGTTAAAACTTCGGCAGGAGCTGTTTTTAATGTGCCAATCTGTAAAGTTGAACATATTAAAGATGCTATTTTCTATTTACAAGGTTCGGGAATTAAAACAGTAGCCGCAACTGAAAAAACAGACCAAAATATTTATGATTTATCATTAAATGAACCATTGGCTATTATTATGGGATCTGAAGATCGAGGAATAAATCCTTCTGTTCTTAAAATTGTAGATGAAAAAGCAAAATTACCAATGTTTGGATCTATAGGATCATTAAATGTATCTGTTGCCTGCGGAGCATTTTTATACGAAGCTGTCCGTCAAAGAAGTTAAGTAACATAGAATTAGGAATGACAATTAAATAAAACAATTTATGTCTTTAAACCCTAATCATACCATACTAAATAAAAAAGCATGTTCAATACTTGTAATGTTATTAATTACAAGTATTAGCTGCGGACAAACCATACACTACAATCAATTTTGGGGAGAAGTTCAATTTAACAGAACCATCAATGAAAAATGGTCAACAGAACTAAATCTTGGCACTAGCTACAGCAGTACAGAATCATCCCCTAATATATTTGAACAAAACACTCAAAGATCTTTTCGCGGCTGGGGACATTATTATTTAAATCCACGTTGGAAGCTTTCTTCTTTTATAGCTTATTACAACAACAAAGATGTTCCGGAAATTGGTCAATTCGAATCTCCTGAATGGCGGTTTGCTTTACAGGGTATTTATTATTTTCATAAAACGGGATACACACTTAGCACAAGAATGCGTACCGAACTTCGACACATGAGAAACGAAGATGACACTTATGAAAATGTGATTCGATATCGGCAGCAAATTAAATACTTAAAACCAATAAATAGTAAAGTTCTTCGAAGTGGTGTTGTTTACGCTATTGCTTCTGATGAGATCTTTTTAAAATCAGAAACCAAAGTAACCGGACTAAGTTTTTTTGACAGAAACAGATTAAATCTTGGAGCAGGGTATTTGTTTACAGATGACATTCAACTTGAGATAACTTATGCAAATGAATATCTGCCTAGAGATAACGGAAATCAAATCGTAAATGCAGGTTCACTAACTCTTACTTTCAACAATCTGTTTAAAAACCTAAGCAAAAAACTTTTACATCAAACTCCTCAAGAAAATGATGAATAGTTTTACTTATCTTCTTTCTTTAAAAAACAAGCCAGCTGTTTTACAATTTCGTCTTTGTGGAGTTTGAAATTATAATCTCGAATAAACTCTGTCCCTTTCATGTTTATAGTCGCTACAAGAGCTTCAAACTTAGAGAAAGCTTCTAAATCTTTAGAATCTATTAAATACAAAACCTGCATAACAGAATCATTCTGTATATACTGCGTATCATAATGAGTCAGCTTGTAGGCATTTTTATCTGCAAGATGTATCACTAAATCATCTGTAATTTTTTTACCTATCTTTTTTTCAGGGAAAGGAGTTGGCTGCAAGGCAACAAAATAACTTTCTTTATCTGTTACAATATTTATTTTTAATGATTTAGATTTTGTTGTATAAAACACTTCGGGGTCAGAATAGTAAATCATAGAACCATCTGCAAGCACTCTGTTTTTTATCTCACATTGTGCAAAAGATTTATTTCCTAAAATCAATAAAATCAAACCTGTAAAAAAAAGTTTTTTCATACTATCAGAAAATGAAATTAAAAATGGTCTTTAACAAAATTAAGCATTTTAATTAAACCCCGTTTACATTTCAACCTTTATCTCCTGATTCTGATTTTGTTACAATATAATTTACAGTAATATTCGAATTAAAAAAAGAATCTAAATTTTCTGTTTGATCTTCAACAACTTCGGCATTCACAAAATTACCATCTTCATCAAAATGTTTCATGAAAGGATCTGCTGAAGGATCAAAGTCTGGTCTTTGCCAATCGTAAATTATAGGTTTTGTATACTCGGGAGTTTTATAATACAGTGAAAGTCCAAATCCTGTTATGAATCCGCCCAGATGACCTTCCCAGGAGATTGTTTTATCAACATCTGGAAATACATACCAGATCATTCCGCCATAGAGCAGAATAACCGACAATGAAAGTGCCACTAATCGATAATATTTAGTTTGAATTCCTTTAAAGAAAATAAAGCTGACCAAAACATAAATTAGTCCGCTTGCTCCAATATGAAAATTTGCCCTGCCGATAATCCAGGTTATTAAGCCCGAAAATAAAATTCCAAAAACAATTACCACGAATGACTGTTTCGGATAGAAAAATTGTAATGCTGCCAATAATACTAAAAGCGGAATTGAATTATTATATAAATGCTCTAAGTTTTCGTGAATAAAGGGACTAAATAATACACCTTGCAATCCGGAAAAATCTCTCGGATAAATTCCGTTTTGATAAAAATCGACATCAAAACGAATTTGAATCCAATAAATTATCCATAAAAAAAGCACAAAAAACAGCGGAAGTCCAACAACTGCATTCGAAAATTTAAAGTGATTATCATTCATATAGTTTAAGGTCAAAGTTGTAGATACCGACATCAAAAAACTATCCAAAGAAAATCTACTGATATTTTGTCAGCTGCATGATTTTTGTTAAATGTTTTACAATTGAATTCGTATATCACTCTTGAAGCAATAAAATTAATTTTGAAAATAGTAATTTTACAAAATGGAAGCACCTTTAGCAGAGCGTATTCGCCCACGGACACTAGAAGATTATATAAGTCAAAGTCATTTGGTAGGCCCGAATGGCTCTTTAACGCAGCAAATTTCGAAAGGAATAATTCCGTCCTTAATTTTTTGGGGACCGCCGGGAACTGGAAAAACGACTCTGGCACAAATTATTGCACAGGAATCTAAACGTCCGTTTTATGAGCTGAGTGCCATAAATTCTGGAGTTAAAGATATTCGAGATGTAATTGAAAAGGCCAAACAAAGCGGAGGACTTTTTACTGCCAAAAATCCTATTTTATTTATTGATGAGATTCACCGATTCAGCAAATCGCAGCAAGATTCACTTTTAGCTGCAGTTGAAAAAGGATGGATAACACTTATTGGCGCAACCACAGAAAACCCAAGTTTTGAGGTCATTCCCGCATTATTATCCCGAAGTCAGGTTTATATACTAAACGCATTTACGAAAGACGATTTAGAAGCGTTATTACACCGCGCCATAAAAATTGACAAAGAACTTTCGTCAAAAAATATAACCCTTAAAGAAACAGAAGCTTTATTAAGACTTTCTGGAGGTGACGGAAGAAAACTACTCAACATTTTTGAGCTTGTAGTTAATGCATCTGCAAGTGATGAAATAGTAATAACAAATGATCGCGTTCTTGCATTAGTTCAGCAAAATACCGTTTTGTATGATAAAACCGGAGAGCAGCATTATGACATTGTTTCTGCTTTTATAAAATCAATAAGAGGAAGCGACCCAAACGGGGCTGTTTATTGGCTGGCAAGAATGATCGAAGGCGGTGAAGATGTAAAATTCATAGCACGAAGAATGCTTATTTTATCGAGCGAAGATATTGGAAATGCAAATCCAACGGCATTTATCATGGCAAATAATACTTTTCAGGCCGTTTCTACAATTGGATATCCAGAAAGCCGAATCATTTTAAGCCAATGCGCTATTTACCTGGCAACATCGCCAAAAAGCAATGCGTCGTATATGGCCATTGGAAACGCACAGCAGTTAGTAAAACAAACGGGCGATTTACCGGTTCCAATTCACTTAAGAAATGCGCCGACTAAACTTATGAAAGAGTTAGGTTATGGTGAAGACTATAAATATTCGCATGATTATGCCAATAATTTTGCCGAACAGGAATTTCTTCCTGATACCATAAAAGAAACGGTTCTTTACAATCCAGGAAGCAATTCAAGAGAGAACAGCAACCGCGAATTTTTAAAGAACCGCTGGAAAGATAAATACGGATATTAAATCTGTATTTTATTTAAAATTTTACAGAAATTTTTTCTGAAACTAATTTATCATTTTGGTAGTATTCAAAATACCAGCCATTATCTTTTGCATTTAAAGAACCTTGAACGCCATCTTTAATTGCGATAAAAGAATCCTGACGTGAAGTTTTAAGTAATTTCATGACAACTTTTGGTGTTTTGTCAATCAATTGATATCCATTTTCAGTTGGCTGTGCATATAATAAATTTGGATCTGAAACATCCGGAGTAGGAATCACAGTAGTCGCTGCAACCGTTGAAACAACTGGAGTACTTGTTTGAGCGACCTGAGTTGTAACTGTTTTACCATTATACTTATAATGCTGTGCAATAATAGAAATAAAAGCGTTATCTAAGCTTTCTTTATAAGCTGCTTCATAATCTTTTTCCCTGCTCTTTCCTGTTTCAGATGTATAAACTATTTTTCCGTAACAATCTTTAAACTCTACAAAAAGCTTTGTCACCAAAAAAGCATTGTCTTTTTTTACATCAACATAAAGTAATTCACATCTGTCACCTAAACCTGCCGGCATTTCTTCGTTAGCATAATAAGCTTTAAAACCCGCTTTAAGAAGATTAGATTTTGTTAAAGTTGCTAATCTGTACTGATTTTCAGTTTTCATAAAATCGTACTTTACTGGTATTATTACAGCTTTATAATCGTTAATAGATTGCGAGAATCCAAAAACTGAACAAAGAAGCAAAGTCAATAAAACTTTTAATTTCATAATTATAAATATTTTTTAAGTTCTAATAAATGATTAATTTGTTTATAGTTTTGAGGTGTTTCGATATTTTTTACATTAAAAAAAATAGCGTCCATACCTGCATTTAAAGCTCCGTTAACATCGGCATCAAAATCATCTCCAACCATAATACTGTTTTCTTTTGATGACTGAGCCAAATTGACAGCATAATCAAAGATAATACTATTTGGCTTTTTAACACCTGCTAATTCAGAATTCGTAATCGTCGTAAAATAACCTCCAAGCGAAGCATTATTAATTTTCTTTTCCTGAACATGAGCAAAACCATTCGTAATAATGTGAAGTTTATACTTTGGTTTTAAATATTCCAAAACCTCAATTGCACCATCAAAAAGATAATTATTATCAGTTAGAAACTCTATATAATCGTTTGAAATCTGATCAATATTTTCATCTGTCATTGAATAATTCAAAGCATCAAAAGAAAACTTGAGTCTATTATAACGCAATTCCTGATGCGTAATTTGATCGTTTTGATATAATCTCCAGCATTCCTGATTTATTGGAAGATATTTTTCAATAAAATCTTCAATTTTGATTCCTTCGAAATTGTTTTTAAAAATACGATCAAAAGCCATTTGAGAGTTTTTATCAAAGTCCCACAATGTATGATCTAAATCAAAAAAAATGTCTGTAATATTAGTATTCATAGATTAGAAAATTCCTTCATCTACAAAACTATAATATTTTGTTTCAGTTATAATCAAATGGTCTAAAATTTTAACATCTAATATCTCTCCTGCCGTTTTTATTTTCTTAGTAATCTGTTTATCAGCCTGACTTGGATTTAACTCTCCGGAAGGATGATTATGGCACAAAATCAAACCAGTAGCGCCATTTTCTAATCCCAATTTAAAAACCAACCGCACATCTACAATTGTTCCGGCAATTCCTCCTTTACTTAATTGTGCTTTAGAAATTACCTTATTTGAATTATTAAGAAAAAGCACCCAAAATTCTTCGTGAGGAAGTTCGCCAATAATGGGCTGCATAATAGTAAAGGCATCTTTACTCGAAGTTATTTTTTTTAACTTCAATATATCTTCCGCTCTCTGTCTTCTGCCTAATTCTAATGCAGCAACAATTGAAACTGCTTTGGCCTCTCCTATTCCTTTAAACTTTATTAACTGCGAAACAGACATTTTCCATAAAGAGTTTAAATTTTTAGCAGAAGCTAAAATTCGCTGGCTTAATGCAACAGCAGATTCGTTACGACTTCCAGAACCAATTAAAATAGCCATTAATTCAGCATCACTCAGAGCCTCTTTGCCCTTAAGCATTAATTTTTCACGAGGCTTATCATCTTCTGACCAATCTCTTATAGCAAAATGACTTCCTTCCATAATCAAATAATTTAAAAAGCGAATATATACCAAAAAGAAGAAAAATCTTTCAAAAAATATATTTGATTTTAAATTTTTAATCTTCTTATAGCTTTTCAAATCATATCCGAAAAATAAAAAACAGAAACAGTATATTAAAAAAAGCCGGCTGTAAAAACAGCCGGCCTATTATCTAATTTTCAAATTGGCTAATTCTCTAATTAATCAACCCTTTTACTTCATCAAAATTCAACCCTCCGTAATTGCCTGAACTCATTAATAAAAGTGCAGAATTATCTAGATTTAAGTTGAATAAATATTCTTTAAACTCAGTTGGATTCGTATAAATAATCAAATCTTTTCTGTTAAATGCAGCTGCAATCTGCTCATAAGTTACTTCTTCAAGCTGTTTAATCTTAACGGCATCTGGCGAATAAAACACAACAGCAACATCAGCATATTCTAATGCTCCTTCATATTCTTTTAAAAATGCAGCATTCAAACTGCTGTAAGTATGCAATTCTAAACACGCCACCAAAGTTCTGTTAGGATATTGCTCTTTAACCGCTTTAGTTGTCGCAGCAACTTTACTTGGCGAATGTGCAAAATCTTTATAAGCTACTTTCCCTTTTCCTTCGGCGATTTTTTCTAAACGTTTAGAAGCACCTTTAAAGCTTGCAATTGCTTCGTAGAAATCTTCTTCGTCAACACCCATATTCTGGCAGATCCATTTTGCTCCAGCCAAATTATTTAAATTGTGAGCTCCAAAAACTTCAATTGGCATATCGCCTTCCGGAGTTTTTAAAAGCGTTACACCATCGGCAACAGAATATTCTGGTGTGCTGTAAGGTAATTTACGAATTGGATTTGTTGCAGCTTCTGAAACACGTTTTACTTCTGGGTCATTTTCGTTGTAAACCAAAATTCCGCCATTGGTAATTTTTTCAATAAAAATTTCAAACTGCTCTACATAATTTTCATACGTTGGAAAAACATTAATATGATCCCAGGCAATTCCAGAAATTAAAGCAATATTTGGCTGATACAAATGAAACTTTGGTCGTCTGTCTATAGGTGAAGACAAATACTCATCGCCTTCCAAAACCATAAAATCATTTTCTTCTGTAAGGTGAACCATAGTATCAAAACCTTCCAGCTGTGCTCCTACCATGTAATCAACTGCAATATTATGATAATGCATTACATGCAGAATCATCGAAGTAATCGTAGTTTTTCCGTGAGAACCACCAATCACAACACGAGTTTTATTTTTAGACTGTTCGTATAAAAACTCTGGATATGAATAAATTTTCAATCCCAATTCCTGCGCTTTTAATAATTCAGGATTATCAGCTTTTGCGTGCATTCCTAAAATAATGGCATCAATATCTGCCGTTATCTTTTCAGGAAACCAGCCCAATTCTGCAGGAAGAATTCCTTTTTTTTCTAATCTTGATTTTGAAGGTTCAAAAATAGCATCGTCACTTCCTGTAACCTGATATCCTTTATTATGTAATGCTAATGCAAGGTTGTGCATCGCGCTTCCGCCAATGGCAATGAAATGTGTTTTCATTTAAAATGTTTAATCGTTAAACTGTTTAATCAGTTAATCGAAATAGCAAGTAACTAATAAAACTCAATAATAATTTTCAAAAATAAGGAAATATAAAATGTCACATTTGGTTTTGGGGATAAATTAGTAATTTGTACGAAAATTATTTTTCGCGTATCCCAACCATTTAATAAAAAAAGGCCTCTATATACTAAAAACTACTCTATGAAAAATATGTTATTTGTATTTACTTTGATTTCTTCCACCCTGTTTGCTCAGCAAAATGATAAAAACTGGGCAAAGGTTATTGCATTTGAAAACGAAGGCAAAATTAAATCTGCAAATGAATTAGTTGCCAAAATTTACAAAAAAGCAACAGCAAAAAAGAATGAAACCGAAATGATAAAATGCTTTTTTTATCAGGCCAAATATTTAATGGTAATTGACGAAAATGCCAAAACAAAAATTCTCGACAATCTTAAAACCGATATAAATCGTGTTTCAATTCCGTCAAAAGCCATATTAACATTGATTTATGCAAAATGCCTTAACCATTTTTCAAATTATGATGATTATGCAGTTGTAGTAGACAGCGCTGTGGCTGTTGTTGATGATGAAGCTTCTTTAATTGACCAGGCTGCAGCAACAATTGATACAGCTTCAGTTGATGGTATTGCGCATGATAATGCTTCGATGTATTTAACACCAGAAAAAGAGATTATAGCGCTTTACAATAAAACATTAGAAAATAAAGAAATTCTAAAAAAAACACCTTTAAATAACTATGCCTTAATTTTTGAATTTACTTCAGACAAATTCAAAAACTCAAGTTTGTATGATTATGTATTAGATGAAAACATCACTTTTTATAAAGAAAAAATCGAAAGCTGGAAAATTCCATATTCAGACCTTTTCCAGCACTCAGATAAATTATTGGGCAGTACTGAATCATTTTTAACCCTTAATTTTGATTTTATAAAAGAGGAGCATTTAAAAAAAACCTTGGAGTTATACCAGAAAAAAGAGAAAGACAATCCATCGTTAGAAAATCAATTTGAGCGTGTAAAATACTGTAATAATGCATTAGTTCATTCTGATGAAGCTTTCAGCCAATATTTAGACAAAGCCGAAAAAATCGCTAAAGATGAAAATCTTCTGCAAAAAATAAAACTTGAAAAAGCAGAACTTTTAGCCAATAAAGCTTCAAAAGAGTTTTATCCAGAAAATAATATCGAAGCTCTCAAAATACTTGATGAGATTATACAAATCAATAAAAAAACCAATACGGCAAATTTAGCTTTATTAAAAAAGAGAGAGCTTACTGAAAAGTCAGTATCCATTCAACTTGAAAAGTATATTTACGATAATGAAAACACCAGAACATCTATAAGTTATAAAAACCTGAACGGGCTGAAGGTTTCTTATTATAAGATCAATTTATCTCAGGTAAAGAAATTTCAAAAACAATCTGAAACAGGAAGAGACAACTTGTGTAAATCAACAATAAAAAATCAAACTCCGGTAATTTCACAGAATTATGATTTAAAAAACAAGAACGATTATTTTGAATACAATACTGAACTGCTGCTTCCTAAATTAACCATTGGGAACTACTTAGTGTATTTTGAAAGTGATTCTGATAGTAAAAACAAAAAAGCTTCTGCTTACGAAGTTATTACGGTTTCAAACATTTCTGTTTTGGCAACGAGACAAGATAAAATTGAAAACTATCAGGTTTTAGATCGAAAAACAGGAAAACCTCTTGAGAATGTAACAGTAAAATCCTCAACTTCTACTGCCAAAACTGACTCGAAAGGAATTGTGTCATTACAATTGAAAAACGAAAGTTATAATTATGAACCTGTTGAATTTTCTATAGGAAATGACAGCATTTTAATTCACAAAAACTACCTGAGATATGTCTCTGATTATGGTTTGTCTGAAAACGAAAGAGCAAATGCCAAAGTCGAATTTTATTTAGACAGAGCTATTTACAGACCTGGACAAACTGTATATTTTAAAGGTATTGCAATTCAAAAAAGCAAAAACAAATCAAGTGTAGTACCAAACACGCCTTTTAAAATTGTTGTAAACGATGTTAATTACCAAAAAATAAATGAATTTGAATTAACAACAAATGAATTTGGTTCGTTTTCAGGCGAATTTGTTCTTCCAAAAAATGGCTTAACAGGTGATTTCCATATCGGCGTGCAAAGACCAGATGATTACACCAAAAAGGAAACAGCAGCAACGTTTTGGAATAACATTAACTTTAATAATTCTACTATTTATTTTAGCGTAGAAGAATACAAACGTCCAAAATTTGAAGTTACTTTCGATGCCAAAAAAGAAAGTTTTAAACTTAATGAATCTGTTAAAATAAAAGGAACAGCAATTGCTTTTGCAGGAAGCAGTATCTCTGACGCGGTTGTTAAATACAGCGTAAACCGATACACAACCTATTTTAGAAATTATTACGGGCGCGAAGAAAACGAGACTTTAGCAGTTGGCGAAACTAAAACCGATGCTTCAGGAAAATTCACAATTGACTTTACGGCATTGCCTTCAAACAATAATTCTAAAGAACAAAGACCTGTTTTCAATTATGAAATTAATGCCTCAATTACAGATATAAACGGCGAAACGCATACGGCGGTAACAACTGTAAAAGTGGGTTATCATGATTTAATTATCGACGCTCTTGTTCCAAACACAATTGAAACAAAAGACAAAAACGAAATCATTTTAAACAGCACAAATTTAAACGGAGAATTTCTGGCTGCCAAAGGCGAAATCAAATTGTACTTTGTAAGTCCGTTTCCAAATAAATTTAAACCAAGAATCTTTAATAGACCTGAAATTGAAACTATTTCTGCTAAAGAATTTGAAGCATTATTTCCGTATGAAATCAACGAAAATCCATTTGCAGAGAAATCTCCGGAAGTTTTATTGTTTTCAAAGAAAGTAGACACGCAAAAAGATAAAAAAATCATTCTTGATTTCATTTCAAATTATAAATCCGGAAATTACAAGATTGTGTTTACTGCCAAAGACAGTTTTCAAAATACAATTGAATCTACAACAAACTTCAACATCAAACAAAGCAAGGACAAATTTCATTCAGACCGCTTATTTTCGGCAGTGCAGATAAATGATGATCCTAAAAAAGATGGTTTTGTACTTGTTAAGTTGTCTTCGGTAATTCCTGAACTTCATATTAGTGCCAATGGAAACTATCAAAATAAAGTATATTTTGAAGATACCTTTCATGTGCAAAATCACGAAGCTGTAATCAAAATTCCATTGAAAAACGAATTTGAAAAACAGATAAAAATAGGATTTGAAAGTATTTTCGACAATGCAAGTTTTACTTATTCTATAACTGTAGATCTTAAAACGGAGGAACAAAAACTAGAATGGATAGTTGAAACTTTTAGAAATAAAATACAACCCGGAAGCGCCGAAACCTGGTCGTTTAAATTAAATGGTGTATCTGCAAAAATAGAAGCCGAAGTTTTAGCTTCAATGTACGACAGCTCATTAGACAAATTCACTAAAAAAGACTGGAACCTTTTAAAGCTTGACCCTTACTATTATAACCCTGTTATGACAAGATCTGCATTAGGTTTTGACATGGCGTATTTATCATTAGAAAACTTAAATGAAATATTTCCTCAAATTGATTTTCATTTTGATAAAATAAAACTAAACTGGTTTGGCTTTGACTTTTACAACAGCCGATATGGTACTGCGGGTATCATAGATAACATTAAATACAAAAAAGCTGGAGTTAAAGTACTTGCAGAATCAACCGATTCTCTTCTCATGGTAAGCGCTGCACTTGCAGCACCAGTTGCTATGAAAGAAGAAAATGAAGTTCACTATGCCAAAGACAGTTTAAAAGCAAGTAAAAATGCTCCTGCCATGCGAATTAGAGGAAATAGTAATATCGCAGGAAAAGAACCTATGTATATTGTTGATGGCGAAATTACAACCAACATTCAAGATATCGACCCGAAAGATATTCTTTCGATGGAAACATTAGATCCTGAAAAAGCAACAGCACTGTACGGAACTAGAGGAACAAACGGAGTAATTATCGTTACAACCAAAAAAGCACTGGCAGAATTATCTCAGGTAAAAGCCAGAAAAAATCTATCGGAAACCGCTTTCTTTTTCCCTAATCTAAAAACCGATTCAAAAGGAAAAGTAAGTTTCAACTTTACTTCTCCAGAAGCTTTAACCGCTTGGAAATTCCGTTTACTGGCACATAACAAAGATGCTGTTTCCGGCTATTTAGAGAAAAGTGTTATTACTCAAAAGGAATTAATGGTAACTCCTAATTTCCCTCGCTTTTTTAGAGAAAAGGATGAAATTGTGATCAATGCAAAAATCTCTAATATGACGGATCAGGCCAAAACAGGAATTGCTTCTTTACAATTTTTTGATGCGGTAACTATGCAGCCAATTGATGATAAAATGTTGAATACAAAAAACATTAAAAATTTCACCATTTCATCTCATGGCAATACTTCTGTAAGCTGGACAATTACAATTCCGGAAGGTCTACAGGGCGTTCAGTATAAAATTATAGCAAAAGCCGGCAATTTCTCAGACGGCGAAGAAAACATTCTTCCTGTGTTGACCAATAATATACTCGTTACAGAAAGTATTCCGGTATGGGTAAGAGAAAATTCTACAAAAGAATATACTTTCGAAAATTTAAAAAACAATAATTCTACAACTTTAAAAAATCATCAGTTTACTTTTGAGTACACTTCAAATCCTACATGGCTGGCGATTCAGTCCCTGCCCTATTTAATGGAATATGAACACGAATGTGCCGAACAGACTTTTGCACGTTATTATGCCAATTCTTTAGCTTCAGAAATTATTTCCAGTAATCCTAAGATTGCATCTGTTTTTGAAGAATGGAGAAAAAGCGGAAAACCTGTTTCTAAACTGGAAGAAAACGAAGAATTAAAATCTTTAATTCTCGCCGAAACACCTTGGCTGAATGATGCGCAAAGCGAAGATGAAAAGAAAAAAAATCTGGCTCTCTTGTTTGATTTAGAAAAAATGAAAACTTCTTTAGAAAGTGCTTTTGAAAAATTAAAACAAAAACAAAATACTTCAGGAGCATTTTCATGGTTTGAAGGCGGTTATGAAAATGAATATATAACCAGACATATTTTAGCAGGTTTAGGGCATTTAAATAAACTCACAAAAACGGCTGGAAATAAAGCCGATGAAATTGCTAAAAACGGGATTCCGTTTCTGGACAGTAAATTTATAGAATACCATAAAACAAGAACCAAAAACTTAAAAGAGGTTGATAAGTTAATCTGGTACAATCCCTATTCTGATCTTCACTATTTGTATACCAGAAGTTTCTATTTAGAAAAATATCCGCAGTCAGATACATTAAAGAAAACAATCCAATTGTATCTGGATAAAGCTAATAAAGACTGGCTCAATTATTCTATTTATGAAAAGGGATTAGCAGCAATAACCCTAAACCGATTTGGAGATAAAGAAACTGCTAAAAAAATTGTAGAAAGCCTAAAAGAAACTTCATCAAACAATGAAGATTGGGGAATGTACTGGATTGCGAATAAATCCGGATGGTATTGGTATCAGGCACCTATAGAAACTCAGGCTTTATTAATTGAGGCTTTCGCTGAAATATCTAACGACACGAAATCTGTTGATGCAATGAAAGTCTGGTTATTAAAAAACAAACAGACCAAAAACTGGCCTACAACTAAATCTACAACCGAAGCCGTTTATGCTTTATTAATGCAGGGTACAGACTGGCTTTCTGTAAAAGACAATACTATTATTAAATTGGGAGATGAAAAAATCATGACCAAAAAACTGGCAGAAAATCAAAAAGAAGCCGAAACAGGTTATATCAAATTAAACTGGAAAGCCGAAGAAGTAAAAAAAGAAATGGCTTCAATAAGCATTCAAAACAAATCCAAAGTTCCGGGATTTGGCGGTGTTTACTGGCAGTATTTTGAAGATTTAGATAAAATTAAAAACGACTCTGGAGCCGTTTTATCAGTTTCAAAAGAATTGTACATAAAGAAAAGTTCTTTAAAAGGAGATCAGCTGCACAGAATTACATCTAAAGATCCTTTAAAAACAGGTGATCTGGTTACAGTTCGTTTAATTATAACTGCGAAAGAAGACTCAGAATATGTTCATTTAAAAGACATGAGAGCTTCTTGTTTTGAACCTGTAAATGTACTTTCTCAATATCAATACAAAAATCGTCTGGGTTATTATATGAGTACCAAAGATGCAGCAACACATTTCTTTTTTGATCAAATCAACAAAGGAACTTATGTTTTAGAATATGATATTCGAGTAAACAACAGCGGTGAATTCTCAAACGGAATTACCACAATTCAAAGTATGTATGCTCCGGAATTTGCAAGTCATACCAAAGGCATTCGAGTAAAAGTGGATTAAGAATTAAAATTCCCAGAAGGGGAATTTCAAATTCCAAAAAGAATGCAATAAAAAATGAAAACCCGACAGGTTTTAAAAACTTGTCGGGTTTTATATTTATAAATCAGAACTTCGATTATTTAGCAATCGTCAATTCGTCAATAATGTTTTTAGCTCCAGCGTATTTGTCAATAAGCCAAAGTACATAACGAATATCAACGTTGATAGTTCTTTGTAATTTAGAATCAAAAATAACGTCTCCAGCCATAGCTTCGATGTTACCGTCAAAAGCAATTCCAATTAACTCACCTTTTCCGTTAAGAACCGGAGAACCTGAGTTTCCACCTGTAATATCATTATCAGTTAAAAAGTTTACCGGCATGTAACCTGCTTTATCAGCATATTGACCGAAATCTTTTTTCTTGTTTAACTCTAGTAAACGTGCTGGTAAATCAAATTCCTGATCTCCTGCTTTATACTTTTTCACCATGCTTTCCATAGTAGTATAATTGTTGATCGCTGCATCGTTGCGAGGATCTGCAGGTAAAGCGCGAACTTTTCCGTAAGTCAATCTCAAAGTTGAGTTAGCGTCTGGATATTTAATTGCATTCAATTTTGATTCTCTTAAACCTTCAACCAATTCGCGGTAAGCAGTTGCAAAACCATCATAAGCTTTTGCCTGATCATCTGTTTTAGAACGGTATTTAGTCAATAAATCATTAGAAATAATATACAAAGGATCATGTACAATTGCCAATGGTTTTGGATTAGCCATGAATGCTTGTATTTTTTCTTTAGATGAAAAATAACTCATTTCAGCTCCTTTAGTAACATCTGATGTAAAATCACCATTGTTAGCCGCTTTCATAGCTGCAATTTGAGTTGCCAAACCATATTCAGAAGCTTTTGAAGCATATAAGTTTAATTGTGCAATTAAAATATCTTTTTCTAACGGCTCATAAAACTCACCGTAGATATTTTCGATCATTGCATTAATTTTAGGAAGCATTTCTGCTTTTTTAGCGTCATTTTCGTTAAAGTAAGCGATCAATGCATTTCCTAAATTTGCAGGTCCTGTTGCATAGCTAGAAGTACGTAAAAGTTGCATTAAATAGTTATCATGACGCGCTTTTAAGTTTGTTTCTCTGTAATAATCGTTAATAGTTGGAATTACGTTTTCGTATTTCTCTTTATTTGCAGGTTTACTTGCCCACTCATAAAATTTATCTTCTTGTTCTGCTTTAGTATCAACCATTCCTGCTTTTGTTAAAGCATCGATCATACCTTGACGGTTTTTCCAGTAATTTGCTGTAGAAGCATATTTAGAAGCATATTGTAAACGTACAGTTGCATCTTTATCCATATACTTTTTCATTACATCCATTCCGGTTTTAGCACCTTCAACCCATGCAGGATAAGCATATTTAATATTTTGCTCAATTCCTCCAGCCGGCATCCAGCGGTTTGTTCTTCCCGGATAACCTAAGATCATAGCAAAATCATTCTCTTTTACACCTTTAATACTTACTGGCAGATAGTGTTTTGGTTTCAAAGGCACATTGTCTTTAGAATACGCTGCAGGATTTCCGTCTTTATCAGCATAAACTCTAAACATTGAGAAATCTCCTGTTTGACGAGGCCATTCCCAGTTGTCTGTATCTCCACCAAATTTACCAACGCTTTCTGGTGGTGTTCCCACTAAACGAACGTCTGTATAATCCTGGTAAACGAAATAGTAATATTCATTTCCTTGAAAGAAAGGACGAACAGAAACTGTATATTTTCCGTTTTCGCTATTTTCTTTTTCAATCAGACTAATTTCCTGCTGAATGATTTTGTTTCTTTCAGTTTCAGTCATTTGATCGTTTACTTTTGACAAAATTCTTTTAGAAACATCATCCATACGAACAAAGAAACGAACATATAGAGATTTTGGTTTCATTTCGGCACTTTTTTGTTTAGCCCAGAAACCATCTTTCAAATAGTTTTGTTCTGCTGTAGAAAGTTCAGCAATTGCATTGTAACCACAGTGGTGGTTTGTTAAAACCAATCCTTCTTTTGAAACGATTTCAGCTGTACATCCTCCGTTGAATTGTACAATAGCATCTTTCAAACTATGGTGATTGATACTGTAAATTTCTTCGGCTGTTAATTGCAGGCCCATTTTTTCCATATCTCTATGGTTCAATCTTTCGATAAACATCAAAAACCACATTCCTTCATCGGCTCTCATAGGGAAAGTCATAAGGCACATGGTCAAGAATAAAACTATTTTTTTCATGTTATTTTGTTTAAGTTCTGCGAATATAACTCATTTTCAAAGAAAAAATAAACATTAAAGCAAAAAACAAAACAGATTGAATAGATTATTTGATGATTTTTCGAAATTCTTAATTAATCCTAAAACCAAATTAATTATTAAATATTTAAACTAACCCACAGAAAAATACTTAAAACTTATTTTAAAAATGATTTTAAAAATTAAAATCATGAACATTTTATAAAAATTAACTCACAATATAAAATTTTAAACTTAAAATATTTCTTACAATTATATTTATTCTAAATTTGCCGCCAATTAAATAAATTAACCATGAAAAAATTATTAGCAGCAGTTGTATTATTAATTACAACAATTGCAAGCGCACAGAAAAATTCTATTTTATTAGGAGGAAATGTTGGATATGCTTCAGAAAAATTAGGAGATTCTAAACTTGAAAATTTCGAATTCTCACCAAGAGTTGGATACCAATTTGCAGAAAAATGGACTGCAGGAGTTGAAGGATCAATTATGAATGTAAAAACCATGGGAATAGACAAAACTGAAAAATATAAAATTGGAGGTTTTGTACGTTATTCAACTCCGCTTTCACAAATGTTTTCTGTTTTTGCAGATCTGGGTGCTGGGTATCAAAACACTTCATTAAATAATGCAAAAGGTTTTTATGCCAGCTTAACACCTGCTTTATTTATTAATATGAAAAATGGTTTTGGGTTAAACTTCTCTATTGGAGGAATAAACTATGACAACCTTGATGGAAAAAATGATCCGAGACAAGAAAATTTAGGTTTCAATTATGGAAAAACTCTAAACATTGGGATTTCTAAGAATTTTGGACTATAAATTTTACAGGATTTAAGTTAGAAAGTCAAATCCTTTATACTTTTTGTTTTGTCACGCAGAAAGTAAAAAACCCGGCAATCTGTTTTGCCGGGTTTTATATTTATAGTAAAATGATATTATTCGTTTAGCATTTTCCAAAGCTTATCTTTTAAATCTGTTAAACCTTGCTGAGCAACAGACGAAATAAGCATGTACGGAATATCTTTAAAAGAAACGTCTAATTCAGCTTTTAATTCAGCCTTAAGTTCATCATCCAGCATATCACATTTTGAGATAACCAAAAGACGTTCTTTATCTAACATTTCAGGATTGTATTTTGTTAATTCATTCACCAAAATATCATATTCTGCTTTAATATCCGGAGTATCTACAGGAACTAAAAATAATAAAGTTGAATTACGTTCAATATGACGCAGAAAATAATGTCCTAAACCTTTTCCTTCTGCTGCACCTTCAATAATTCCGGGAATATCAGCAATTACAAAAGATTGAAAATCTCTGTAAGCAACAATTCCTAAATTTGGTTTTAGGGTTGTAAAAGGGTAATCGGCAATTTTTGGTTTTGCAGAAGTCAATACAGACAATAAAGTAGATTTTCCTGCATTAGGAAAACCAACTAAACCTACATCGGCCAAAACTTTAAGCTCAAGGATAACGTCCATTTCTAAACCAGGTAAACCTGGTTGTGCATAACGAGGCGTTTGATTTGTCGAACTTCTAAAATGCCAGTTTCCTAAACCTCCTTTTCCTCCTTTTGCCAGAATTCTTTTTTCACCGTCTTCTGTGATTTCAAAAAGTACCTCACCGGTTTCTTTGTCTTTTACAACAGTTCCTAATGGCACTTCAATAAATTTATCTTCTCCATCAGCTCCCGTACTTCTGTCTGATCCTCCATCTCCACCGTGACCAGCTTTAATATGACGCGCAAACTTTAAATGAAATAATGTCCAGAGTCCTTTATTCCCAACTAAATACACATGTCCGCCTCGACCTCCGTCTCCACCGTCCGGACCGCCTTTTTCAATAAATTTCTCTCTATGTAAATGCGTAGATCCTTTTCCTCCCTTTCCGGATGAAACATATATCTTAACGTAATCTACAAAATTTCCTTCTGTCATTTTTCTGAATTTCAGATTTTAGATTTTAGATTTTAGATTACTCCAATTTCTATTTCTAAATTCTATTTTATTTATTTTTCAGTGCCAGTCCAGATTTTCAGCACAAACTGCGGCTGAAAACTGTGACTGAAAACTTTTTTATTTATTCTTTAAGCGTTTTTACAAGCACTTTATCAATTTTAACACCATCCATGTCAACAACTTCCAGAACGAATTTCTGCCAAACGAGTTTTTCTCCTTCTTTAGGAATATGAGAAAGCTCAGTCATAATCATTCCGCTTACTGTGTTTACTTCGTAATCATTTGTCAGCTCATCTAACTCAAAATACGTTAAGAAATCGTGCAGCGAATAATGTCCGTCAACCAGCCATGATCCGTCTTCTCTTTCTATAAGCTGAAATTCATCTTTGTAAAATTCTGATGCATCTCCAACCAGCGCTTCCAGAATGTCGTTTAAAGTAATCATTCCCTGAAAAACGCCGTATTCATCTGAAACTAATGCATAGTGAACTCCAGTTTTTTTGAAATTTTCCAAAGCTTTGTAAGCAGTAGTTTGTTCCATTAAATAAGGAGCATCTGTCATTATAGAAGCAAAATCAAAATTGTCGTTTTCGATATTGGCAAATATGTTTTTTAAAGTAACTACACCAACGATATCATCGTAATTTTCGTTGTAAACCGGATAAACGGCATGTAAATCCTGAACAACTAATTCTTTTATTTTAGTTCTATCAGCATTCAACGGAAGCATATCTACTGATTTACGGTGTGTCATAAGCGAACTTACTTTTCGGTCGCCAATATGAAAAACACGCTCCACAATATCTTGTTCAATTTCCTGAACTTCTCCTACTTCTGTTCCTTCTTTAATGATAGCTTTAATTTCTTCTTCGGTAACTTTTCCGTCAGCAGTTGGTTTTATCTGAAAAATATTCAGTAAAAAATCTGTTGACGAAGTTAATAACCAAATAAAAGGTGCAGTAATTATCGAAATTACTTTCATTGGCATTGCAACCATTTTAGCAATCGATTCCGGATAATTTAATCCAATTCGTTTTGGCAGCAATTCTCCTAAAACCAGAGAGAAAAACGTTAAAACAACAACAACAATTCCTACTGCAACTGAGTGTGCGTAAGGTTTTAAAGCGGCAAATCCTGCAACAAAAACCTCAACATCGGCCGTAATTTTATCTCCAGAATAAATACCCGTTAAAATACCAATTAAGGTAATTCCAATTTGAACTGTCGATAAAAACTTGTTAGGCGAATTAGCCAGATCGAGTGCTGTTTTTGCACTTTTATTTCCTTTTTTTGCTGCTGTTTCCAGTCGGTTTTTTCTAGCTGAAATAAGGGCAATTTCAGACATAGAAAAAACTCCGTTTAATAGTATTAGAAAAAATATTATTAGTATTTCCAATGTTTAGTAGATTCGTTATTTATTTGGTTTTTCAATTATAAATTGCAACAGGGCTATTTTAATCCGTTTGTTACAAATTATCTATAACTGATGTTAAACGCTCTGTGATTTGTTCGATAGTTCCGATACCATCAACTGCGTAAAATTTGTTTTGATCTTTGTAATATCCAATTAAAGGAGCTGTTTTTTCGTTGTATTCCTGATATCTCACACGAATTTTTTCTTCGTCCTGATCGTCAGCTCTTCCGCTTGTTTTTCCTCTTTCAAGTAAGCGTTTTACCAAAATTTCGTCATCAGCTTCTAAAGCAATTGTAGCTGTTACGCTAGAACCAATTGTTGGTAAAAATTTATCTAATGCTTCTGCCTGATCTAAAGTTCTTGGATATCCGTCGAATAAAAATCCTGCACTATCCGGGTGTTTTTTTACTTCGTCAATTAACATTGCAGTTGTTACTTCACAAGGAACTAATTCTCCATTGTCCATAAAAACTCTTGCTTGTTTTCCTAGTTCTGTATCATTTTTTAAATTGAAACGAAAAATATCTCCTGTAGAAAGGTGAGTTAGATTGTATTTTTCTTTTAAAAATTCTGCCTGAGTTCCTTTTCCTGCACCAGGCTTTCCAAATAAAACGATGTTAATCATAATGAATGTACGTGTTGTTACTTCTTATTTTTCAAGAAGTTTTAAATGAATATATAGTTGTGTTTTGTTTATTATTCTGCTAATTTGTAAACTTCAGTCAGGTTTCTTCCTAAACCGTCATAGTCAAGTCCGTAACCTACAATGAATTTATTTGGGATTCTGATTCCCACATAATCAATTTTCATGTCTTTTTTATAAGCCTCTGGTTTAAAGAACAAAGCTGCTACTTTAAAATGCTTTACATTTTGTGCTTTAAATAAATGCTTCAACTCTTCGATTGTATTTCCTGTATCGACAATATCTTCTATAATGACAACACTTCGGCCTGACAAATCCTGATTAATTCCAATTAATTCTTTAACTGAATTTGTTGTTTCAGTTCCTTCATAAGAAGCCATTTTTATAAATGAAACTTCGCATGGTTTTTTATACTTTTTTAAAAAATCGGAAACCACCATAAAGGCACCGTTTAAAACTCCAATAAAAATAGGAGTATCATCTCCAAAATCATCTTCTACCTGAGCCGCTAATTTGGTTAAAGCAAAATCAATTTCTTTAGCCGAAATAAACGGAACAAATTGTTTATCGTGAAGTTGTATCATTATTTTTCTTTTTAAAATAATGGACAAAGATACAGAATTAGAACTTAACAGTTTATATCAAAATAAGCAGTCCAAGTATATTTTTTTACGAATGTTAAAGATCAGTTAATATTTACAAATTCCTTCTTGTCGCTATTTTTAATTTTATTAAATTGTTCTTATATAATTATTTAACTCCAAAAAACCAATGAAAAAATCCTTAATATTATTTTCAATACCACTATTGGCACTAATGACTGCCTGCAACGGGCAGGTGAAAAAAGAAGAAAAAGAAGCTTTAGCGAAACAGCCGGGCAATGTTGTTAAAACCGCGGTTGGAGACATTACGCTTCCTCCTCCTTATGCAACCGAATCTAAAACAAACAACAGCAAAGTTATTGGCTGGCCAAAAGATAAAACTCCTAAAGCACCGGAAGGTTTTACAGTAACAAAATTCGCAGATGGATTCGAAAATCCGCGTTGGACTTATATTGCTCCTAATCAGGATATTTTTGTAGTTGAAAGCGGAACAAGATCCAGTAAAAATCAAATTACGGTTTTACGCGATAAAGACAAAGATGGAAAATTTGAAACTCGTGAGGTTTTTATTTCTGGTTTAAACAAACCTTTTGGAATGCTGGTTTTAAAAGAATTTTTCTACATCGCAAATACTGACGGATTATACCGTTATCCTTATAAAAACAATCCGCTGAAATTAGAAACAAAAGGCGAAAAAATACTTGAGCTTCCTGCCGGAGGTTACAACAATCACTGGACGCGAAATTTATTAGCAAGTTCGGACGGAAGCAAAATTTATGTTTCTGTAGGTTCAGGAAGTAATAATGCTGAACATGGTGTAGACAAAGAAGTTCGCCGAGCCGGAATTTTGGAAATTAATCCTGACGGAACTGGTGAAAAAATCTACGCTTCGGGACTTCGAAATCCGGTTGGAATGGACTGGAATCCTGTTAATAAAGAACTTTGGACTGCGGTAAACGAACGTGATGAATTAGGCGACGACTTAGTTCCGGATTATATTACAAGTGTAAAAAAAGATGGCTTTTATGGATGGCCTTATTCTTATTTTGGGAGTATTCCTGATCCAAGAATGAAAGGCGAAAGAAAAGATTTAGTTGAAAAAGCAATTGTTCCGGATGTTCCCGTTGGTGCTCATACAGCATCGTTAGGATTAGCCTTTTACACAAAAGATGCTTTTCCTGCAAAATATAAAAATGGTGTTTTCGTTGGACAGCATGGATCTTGGAACCGCTCCAAAATTTCGGGTTACAAAGTTTTATTCGTTCCTTTTAAAGATGGAAAACCTTCGGGAAAACCAGAAGATTTTTTAACAGGTTTTATTTCTGATGAAAATAAAGCAGAAGTTTACGGGCGTCCGGTTGCCGTGACGGTTATGAACGATGGGGCGCTTTTAGTAAATGACGACAGCAGTAACACCATTTGGAAAGTGACAGCCAAATAAATATTTTAAATTCCAAATTCTAAAACCCAAATTCAAATCTGGATAGGGATTAGAACCAACTATAAAGAAAATTTTAAACACATAGAGACATAGATTTTTGCTTAAAAAGAAGTTGTTAAATACATGAAACGCCTTTTTTGCCTCAATCAATGCTGTGTTTCTATGTGTTTTAAAAAAACGCTGCCCTTTAATTTTATCTTATGATTTTAAAAAAATATTGTTTTCTTCTTTTTGTTGTTTTTGTTTTTCAAAACATAGCAGCACAAAAAAAGGGAAGCAAAACTATTGATTCTCTTAAAACTGAAAAGCTGAAAGAAGTTGTTATCAGTTCACTGCACATTAATAATAGTTTATTAAATACTCCCGCTTCGATAGGTGTTATTTCAAAAAAAGATTTACTGCAAAATAATACCACAGATATTACAACGGTAATCAATACAATTCCAGGTGTATTTATGCAGTCTTCTAATTTTACAACAAGCCGAATTTCCATTCGCGGTATTGGTGCAAGAACTACCTACGGAACCAATAAAATCAGAGCTTTTTATGGCAGTATTCCATTAACATCCGGAAACAGCGAAACGGTTATTGATGATATTGATCTCGAAAACCTTAATCAAATCGAAATTATTAAAGGACCGCTTTCGAGTGTTTATGGCGCAGGTTTGGGCGGTGCAATTTTAATTTCACCTCAACTTTCTAACAACGGAAATCAAAGTGCCGGAATAAGTACTGTTTTCGGTTCTTTTGGATTATTAAAAAACAGCCTGAATTTTGGTTTAGATGAAAAATCAGGAAGTTTGAACATCAGCTACCACAATTTAAAAACGGATGGCTGGCGGGAAAACAGCTCCTATAATCGCGAAGGAATTACACTTGCCGGAGAATTATTCCGAAAAGAAAACAGCAAACTTACCTACTTTTCAAATTATACTTATTTAAAGGCTTTTATTCCGAGTTCGATTAGTAAAGAAGTTTTTAATACAAATCCAAAAGCCGGAGCGCCAACCTGGGTTGCCTCAAAAGGATATAAAGAATACAAATCGGTTTTGGGCGGACTTGCTTATGATTTTAAGATTAATGAAAATTTGAAGAATTCAACTTCAGTTTTTATCAATTATAAAGACAGCAACGAACCTCGTCCGTTTGATATTCTTCGTCAATATACATTTGCTACAGGTGCAAGAACTCAGTTTTCAGGAAATTTTAAAATTGGAAGAGTCGAAAATCAGTTTATTGCCGGTGCAGAATATTTTACAGATACTTATAATGGGAATACTTTTCAAAATCTTTATCAGCAAAATAATGGTTTAGGAAGTCTGCGGGGAAATCAACTTACAGAAACGGATCAAAAAAGACATTTCTACAATATATTTTCCCAATTAAGAACTTTATTATCTGATCAATTAGAAATTCAGGCAGGTTTAAATTATAATAAAACCAGATTTGACCTCAACAATTATACAGAAAACATCAATGAAGAATATAGTTATGATGGCATTTTCTCGCCGCAAATTTCATTTCTATACAAACCAAATTCTTTAAAAACACTTTATTTTTCTGTAAGCCGGGGATTTTCACTTCCTGCAACAGAAGAAACACTTACAAGCGAAGGTAAAATCAATCCTGACATAAAACCTGAAAACGGATATAATTTTGAAGTCGGTGGAAAATTCTACTTTTTCAACAAAAGACTTTATACCGAAATTTCTTTGTACCGAATGGAGATTAAAGACTTACTAGTTGCCAAAAGAGTCGGCGATGACCAATATGTGGGCACAAATGCGGGAAAAACATTTCATGAAGGAATCGAAATTACTTTAAATCACAATTGGCCCATTAATCGTTTTTTGGCGTTGAACTCTTATTTAGCAGGATCTATAGGGAATTACAAATTCAAGGAATTTATCGACAGCGGTAATGATTTTTCTGGAAACAAACTAACAGGAGTTGCTCCTCAAAAAATTAATGCAGGCATAACATTAAATACCAATATTGGCGTTTACTTTAGTACTGATTATCAATTTGTGGGAGAAATTCAGTTAAATGATGCCAACACAGCATATTCAGATTCATACACTATTCTAAATTTAAAAACAGGTTATCGATTTGAAATTTTACGAGATTTAACGAGCCATATTTCTGCCGGGGTAAACAATGTAACCAATGAGAAATATGCTTCGCTGATTCTGCCAAATGCAGTGCCTACAGGAAACTCATCTCCACGATATTATTATCCGGGACTTCCTGTAAATTATTACGGAGCCGTATCCTTAAATTATTTATTTTAGATGCTTGAAACCAAAACAAATTCAATGACCGTACTTTCTGAATTACAGGAAAAACTGGATTATGTAAGCGCTTATCGGGAAAACCGTTTAAAGTGCGCACAGGATGTTCTCGAAAATCCATATTTGTTTAATGAATTAATTTCGATTTGTTTTTCTCCCGAAGACAAAAACAATCACAAAGCCTGCTGGATTTTAGAATTTGTATCATATGAAGAATTGCTTTGGCTGCAGCCTCATCTCGATTTTTTCTTTTCGAATCTAAAAGTTTTAAAAGATGAAAGTTCTATTCGCCCTATTGCAAAAGTCGTACAGCTCTTAGTGAAATCACATTATAAAAAAGATGAAAATAGTATTCATCTATCAGAAAAAAATCTTCAGGACTGCATAGAGACAAGTTTTGACTGGCTTATTAACGACGTAAAAGTTGCGACAAAAGCGTATTCTATAAGAACATTATATGTTTTAGGAAACCACTACGACTGGATTCATCCAGAATTACAAATCATCCTGAATAAAGATTACGGAGATCATTCGGCAGCTTACAAAGCCGTTGCACGTGAAGTTTTAAAAAAAATTGAATAGTTTTAATAGCCACGAATTCACGAATTATTTTTAAACATAGATTTAATAAAAATTCGAGAATTCGTGGCAAAAACAAAAAGTAGAAAATCATTTTAATCCTTTTAATCTGTGGCGAGACTTAAAAATAATTCGTGCAATCCGGGGCAGAAAAACTAAATTTTGGCTGAAAAAAGATTAAAAAGTATCTTTGCAAAAACACAACTCAAAATGAATTATTTTTCTTCTGATTTTAAATTAGGAATATTAGGTGGCGGACAATTAGGCAAAATGCTTTTGTTCGACACCAGAAAATTTGACATACAAACTTACGTTCTGGATCCAAGTGACGAAGCGCCAAGTAAAATTGCCTGCAACAAATTCTTTAAAGGCGATTTAATGGATTATGAAACGGTTTACAACTTTGGAAAACAAGTCGATGTTCTGACTTTTGAAATCGAATTGGTAAACCTTGAAGCTTTAACGCAGTTAGAAAACGAGGGCGTAAAAGTATATCCGTCTCCTAAAACTTTAAAAGGAATTCAGAATAAAGGAACTCAAAAAGATTTTTATACTCAAAGCAATATACCAACTGCATCGTATTTACGTTTTGAAAGTCCTGCACATTTGCAAAAATCTGTTGGTAACAACGAAATCACCATTCCGTTTGTATGGAAATGCACAGAGTTTGGTTACGACGGAAATGGCGTAAAAGTAATTCGTCAGATTTCTGATATGGACGATTTACCAAATGTAGAATGTATTGCAGAAACGATGGTACCGTTCAAAAACGAATTGGCGGTAATTGTAGTAAGAAATCAATCAGGAGAAATTAAAACATATCCAGTTGTAGAAATGGAATTTCACCCAGAAGCAAATCAGGTTGAATACGTAATCTGCCCGGCAAGAATCGACGAAAAAGTAGCTGAAAAAGCCAGAGCTATTGCTTTGAATGTTTCGGAGAAATTCAATCATGTTGGACTTTTGGCTGTTGAAATGTTCCAGACTCAGGACGATGAAATTTTGGTAAACGAAGTAGCGCCGCGTCCGCACAATTCAGGACATTATTCAATCGAAGCAAGCTACACTTCCCAATTCGAAAATCATTTACGCGCTATTTTAGATCTTCCGTTAGGAAACACAGACAGTAAAGTTGCCGGAATTATGGTAAATTTAGTGGGTGCCGAAGGTCATTCTGGAAATGTAGTATATGAAAACATCGAAACCATTTTAGGATGGGATGGCGTTACACCGCATATTTACGGTAAAAAAGAAACTCGCCCTTTCAGAAAAATGGGACACGTTACAATCGTAAACGAAAACATGCAGGAAGCAAGAAGAATTGCACAAGAAGTTAAGAATACTATTAAAGTGATTAGTGAATAGTCACTGTTTATAACTTAAAACAAAATAAACAGTTTTCAGTATCGGTTTTCAGTTTCCAAAAACTTGAAACGTGAAACGTGAAACAAAACAAACAAAAACACAATGAGCAAAGTAGCCATTATAATGGGAAGCATCTCAGACATGCCAGTTATGCAGGATGCAATCGACATATTAAAACAATTTAATGTAGAAGTTGAAGTAGATATCGTTTCGGCACACAGAACGCCGGAGAAATTATTCGATTTCAGTAAAAATGCACATACTCGCGGCATTTCGGTAATTATTGCCGGAGCGGGCGGTGCAGCACATTTACCGGGAATGGTGGCTTCAATGTCTCCGCTTCCAGTAATTGGAGTTCCAGTAAAATCAAGCAATTCGATTGATGGCTGGGATTCGGTATTATCAATCCTGCAAATGCCAGGCGGCGTTCCTGTTGCAACTGTAGCTTTAAACGGTGCAAAAAATGCTGGGATCTTAGCAGCACAAATCATTGGAAGCCATGACAAAAAAGTTTTAGATACTATCATTTCTTATAAAGAAGAATTGAAAGCTGCGGTTAATAAAGCGGCTGAAGGTTTGAAGAAGTAATTTCTCAGAGATATATAAAAGAAGACACAGAGGCGCACAATTTTTTTGTGAATCTCTGTGTTTCTTTCTTAGTGAATCTTTGCGAAACAAGCTGCTTCAAGAATTAACTAATCATTATAAAAATTTCTAAAAGAAAAACTTAACTTTGAGAAAAAAGCAAAATGAACATTCAAACTTCTAAAATAGAGCTCGCTAAAATTGTTTTAGACATTGATAATCCTGATTTAATTCAGGAAATTGTTGACTTAATTCAATCTAAAGAAAGCCTTTCCAAAGAGCAAAAAAGCAATATAAATGAGGCTATTTATTCTTTAGATAATAATGAAGGAATTCAGCATGATGTTGTTATGGAAGAAACCAAAAATCGTTATTCAAAATATTTTAAATAATGAATGTAACTTGGGCTCCACAAGCTAAAAAAGACTTTTGGAACAACATCGATTATTTAGAAGGCGAATGGTCTGAAAAAGCTGCTCAAAATTTCATCGACAAAGTAAATACCACAATAGAGCTTTTAAAAAATGACAATGTTTTATTTATAAAAACAAACTTCAAAAGCGTTTATAAAATTGTCATTACCAAACATATTTCACTTTATTATCGTATCGAAAACACTAATTTAGAGTTACTTCGATTTTGGAATACTTTTCAGGATACGGAGAAATTCAAATTATGATTTTCTAATTTTATATTTTTAAACAGCATACACAATATGAGCGTTTTAACACAATACTTTAACACCAAACATAACACCGCGCCTTTTTCGCAAATTAAAATCGAAGATTATGTCCCTGCTTTTAACGAAGGAATTGCATTGGCTAAAGCCGAAATTGATGCGATCGTAAATAATCCAGATGCACCCACTTTTGAAAACACCATTGTGGGAATGGATTATTCTGGCGACATTTTAGATCGTCTTTCTAGTATTTTCTTCAATTTAAATTCGGCTGAAACGAATGACGAAATGCAGAAAATTGCGCAGGAAGTTTCGCCTCTACTTTCAGAATTTGGAAATGACATTCGCTTAAATGCTGAATTATTTGCGAAAGTAAAAGCGGTTTATGATCAAAAAGAAAGTTTAAATCTGAATCCAGAGCAAACTACTTTATTAGACAAAAAGTACAAAAGCTTTTCGAGAAACGGAGCTAATCTGCCAGAAGACAAGAAAAACCAGTTAAGAGAAATTGACAAAGAATTATCGAAATTGAGCTTGCAGTTTGGCGAAAATGTTTTAGCAGAAACCAATAACTTCGAATTGCATTTAACTGATGAAAAAGATTTATCTGGTTTACCGGAAGGAACAATCGAAGCTGCTAGATTATTAGCTAAAAATCAGGAAAAAGAAGGCTGGATTTTCACATTAGATCATCCAAGTTACATTCCGTTTTTAACTTATGCTGATAATCGCGAACTGCGTAAAAAAATGGCGATTGCTTTTGGCGCAAAAGCATTTCAGAATAACGAATTCAACAATGAAGAAAACGTACTAAAAATTGCCAAACTTCGTCATGAAAGAGCCAATTTATTAGGTTATAAAACACATGCGCATTTTGTTCTCGAAGAAAGAATGGCCGAAAGTCCAGAGAAAGTTTTCTCTTTTTTAAATGATTTATTGGCAAAAGCAAAACCAGCTGCTCAAAAAGAATTTGCTGAATTAACCGCTTTTGCGAAAGAATTAGACGGAATAGAACAATTAGAAAAATGGGACGGCGCTTATTATTCTGAAAAATTAAAACAACAGCTTTTTAATTTAGATGATGAAAAGCTGAAACCTTATTTTCAATTAGAAAAAGTTTTAGACGGTGCATTTATAGTTGCCAAAAAATTATACGGTTTAACTTTTACTGAGGTTTTTGATATTGATAAATACCACGAAGAAGTTACCACTTATGAAGTAAGAGATGCTGATAATAATTTAGTTTCTATTTTCTATGCTGATTTCTTCCCAAGAAAAGGAAAAAGAAACGGTGCTTGGATGACTTCATTCAAATCGCAATATGTAAAAGACGGCGTAAACGAAAGACCACATATTTCTAACGTTTGTAATTTTACAAAACCAACAGAAACAAAACCTTCATTATTAACTTTTAATGAAGTAACGACTTTATTCCACGAATTCGGACACGGATTACACGGAATGCTGGCTGATACAGTTTACCCAAGTTTGTCCGGAACTTCTGTTTACTGGGATTTCGTAGAATTACCAAGTCAGATTATGGAAAACTGGTGTTACGAGCCGGAAGCTTTGGCTTTGTTTGCGAATCACTATGAAACGGGAGAAATTATTCCGATTGAGTACGTTCAGAAAATTAAAGAAAGTGCAAGTTTTCAAGAAGGTTTAGCAACGTTGCGCCAATTGAGTTTTGGATTATTAGATATGGCTTGGCACGGACAAGATCCAACTAATATTACTGATCTTAAAGCTTTCGAAACAGAACAATTTGCTAACACACAATTGTATCCTGATGTAAAAGAAAATGCTATGAGTACCGCTTTCTCTCATATTTTTCAAGGCGGCTATTCTTCTGGATATTACAGCTACAAATGGGCAGAAGTTCTTGATGCTGATGCTTTCGAATATTTCCATGAAAATGGAATTTTCAACGAAGAAATTGCTAAGAAATTTAAAGATAACGTTCTTTCAAAAGGAGGAACAGAACATCCAATGACTTTATACAAACGTTTTAGAGGTCAGGAACCAAAACCGGAAGCTTTATTGAAAAGAGCGGGATTGTTATAGAGATACTAAGTTTCTAAGATACTAAGTTTCTAAGATACTAAGCTTCTAAGTTGCGGAGTTTTTTAGATAATTAAATTTTGAAACCGAAGTAGAAATGCTTCGGTTTTTTATTTGTTTTACTTTAACTATCTTCGCATTTTTTAAATCTTAATCTTACAAAAATAAGTCGTGAAAAAATATATTAAAATAGCGTTTTATCTTTCCATCATTGGGTTAATTGCGGTTGTTACAGTAAATTATTGGATAAAATCGTCAACCGAAACCAAGATTTATTACTCAATTAAAAAGTTACCTAAAAATGATGTGGGAATTATTTTTGGAGCAGGAATTAACGGAGATCAGCCAAGCAAATATTTAAAAGATCGTTTGGATGCAGGGATTATGCTTTGGAAAGCAAAACGTATCAATAAAATTTTACTTTCGGGAGATAATGGCCGTGATGAATATGATGAATTAACTGTAATGAAAAATTACTGTTACAATCAAGGCGTTGATACAACCAAAATATTTGTTGATTATGCAGGTTTTGATACTTACTCAACAATGTATCGTGCTAAACATATTTTCAAAATTAAGAAAGCCACTTTAATCTCTCAGGAATATCATTTAAACCGCGCGGTTTATATTGGTAACAAATTAGAAATAAAGTCAGTTGGTTTTTCTGCTAATAATGGAGAATATTTAGGATACAAATATGTTACTTTTAGAGAATACCTTTCTGTTTTTAAATCTTTCTTTGATGTTCTAAGAAATCGCGAACCTCGTTTTTTAGGCGGAGAGATTAGTATTAACGGAGAATCGAATTATTCTAAAGAAGATAAACGATAAATAAAATATTGTGTCGCTCCGCTGGAGCTTTTGATATTTGGAATCGCATTTTCTATAATTATTACGCTCCTCTGGAGCTATAAAAAAGGACTGACTCACTTTGAGACAGTCCTTTTAGTTTTAAAATAAAATCTTTATTCTAGCATTTATTTTCTTTACTCTTTCTCCAAAACTCTTTTAGCTAATTTTCCAACTGTAAGTCCTTGTACAACAATTGAAAACAAGACCACAATATAAGTTACTTCAAGTAAAAGGTTTTTATATTCTCCTTCCGGCATAGAAAGTACCAAAGCAATTGAAACTCCGCCGCGAATTCCGCCCCAAACCAAAACCATCAACGAACCTTTATTATAAGCAGATTTAATTCCGAAGAACTTAAAAATATCAAAGAATTTCCAAGGCAGAACTATAGAAGTCAATCTTGAGAAAAGAACGATAAAAATAGCTACAAATCCTGTTAGCAATTGTTTGTTTAAATCTGGAAGTAATAACAATTCAAAACCGATAAATAAGAATAAAACCGCATTTAAGATTTCGTCGATAAGTTCCCAAAACTTTCCTAAGTAATCTTTAGTTACTTCGCTCATCGCAACTTTTTTACCATAGTTTCCAATAATTAATCCGGCAACAACCATCGCCAGCGGACTTGAAACGTGTAAACTCTGTGCAACTAAAAATCCGCCAGTTACAATTGAAAGTGTTATTAAAACCGAAACTTTATAATCGTCGATTTTCTTCATGACTTTTGATGCTGTAAATCCAAAAACAGCTCCTAATAAAAGTCCGCCAATTCCTTCTTTTGCAAAAAGCCAGGCGATAGAACTAAAACTCACATCAAATGTTGGGTCGGTTGCCATTTTAAGAACAACAGCAAACATTACTACCGCTACTCCATCATTAAACAAAGATTCTCCAACAATTTTAGTTTCTATTCTTTTAGGAACTTTGGCTTCTTTTAAAACACCCAGCACCACGATTGGATCGGTTGGAGAAATCAGGGTTCCAAAAACCAAACAGAATACATAAGGAATATTGATTCCTAAAAACGGTGCGATATAATATAAGAGCATCGAAATAATTAAAGCAGATAATACAACGCTTACTGTAGAATAAATCATGATAGGCACTTTCTGTTCTTTCAAATCAGCCATATTTACGTGCAGTGCTCCAGCAAATAAAAGAAAATTCAACATTGCTCCCATTAAGATTTCATTGAAATCAAATTCTTTTATTAAATCAAAAAAATGTCTTGTAGTAGCAGGAAAATAAGAATCTCCCAGTAAGCGAATTCCAACTGAAACCAACATGGCAATAATCATGATTCCTATAGTTCCCGGAAGTTTTAAAAATCTTAAATTCAAATAGGCGAAGAAAGAGGCTAGTACAATAAGTACTGAAAAAGTGTAGTATAATTCCATAAATTGTGATTTTTACAAAAATATCTTTCTCATTATTTAATTTAAAATTTCAAGTATTGAATTAACATAACTTTATAATTTTCAGAAAAACATTCTTAAAACTCCTAACTTCTCAAAAGAAAACAAACAATAAATCGAAAAACCGAAGCAATGCTTCGGTTTTTCATCTTTTGGAGCAAAATCAATAAAACACCTTTGTGTATTATTTATTGTTACGAACAAACTCATCAAACTGTTTTAGTTTAAGTGATTCTGTTTCTTCTATACGTTGTACTTTCAGGTTAGTATTACTTGCATTTTTCCCTGTTACCGGTTTAGGTTTTGTTGTGTATAAGTAAGACTCGAAAATGTGGCTTAAATACAAAGGCGATTTTCCTATATCGCGGGTTTTATCAAAATTTTGAGATTGATGACAAGTAAAGCAGTTTACCAAATTGCCGGCATTAATTTTATGAATGCTGTCTTTAAATGTCTGCGTATAAGTTTCCATTGTAATATTTGCCAAGTTTGAAGAACCTCTCGCCAATGAATCTGGAAGTACACTTGATATTTGTCTTTTTACAATTGCTTTCGCCTGATCTGAAGGAGACATTCCATCAGTATCCAGCCAGATTGAGCCGTTATAAAAGTAATTTTTAAAAACATCTTTTAGTTTTGAAGCTACACATTTATTAATGAAATCAATATTATTAAAATTAACTGGCTCTGACTGGCTTGTTTTCATGTAATCATTAGTTTCAACAACTTTTGGAACTCCATATTCATAAAGAACAAATGCTTTACCCGGCACTAATGGTTTCTTATTAGTTCTATCCCAGGTAATACCTTTTAAGCCCGAATCTGTACCGCTTTCATAAAGCAGTTTTTCATCATTTGCTGTTACAGAATTATTTTTCCAGTCATAAATTGGAGCCATCTCTTTATGCTCAAAAGTAGCCCAGATAAATTCAGGATGATTTTTTACAACTCCAACAACATGCATTCCCAGTAATGCTACCGATTTTGCTTCATATTGTCCGGCTTTATTTTTAACTGCAGCTTTAGTAATAAAGTAATCTCCCAGTTTTTCTTTTGGAATTGAAGCTGTGCTGATCCATGAAACTTTTAATTCAAGCGAACCAACCGGAAATGTCTCCAGATTTGAATAAGGTGTTTTTCCGCTGTTAATTTCTGAAGCTGCAATAATCGCCTTATCAAATAATATTTTGTTTACGTGTATAGAATAAAAGACAGTATCGCCAGCAGTTTTTCCCGGAACGACCTTTGGATTAGAGACTAAAACACCAGCCGGACCTGCCTGAGCAATTGAGGTTAAAACCAATTTTACACCTAGCTGCGGACTTACACGTTCCATTTCTGGAGTAACAATATTTAAAGAATCTAAAAACAGCGGATTGCCGCTTGGCAGAGGTTTTGTTGCCCATAAAAATTTTTGCCATGACCATTGATGAAAAATACAATTGGTAGTGCTTGAAGTATCAAATGGACTTCCGTCGCCTTCTGCTGGCGCGGGAGTCTGCTCATGCGGAAACCAGCCGGCTTCGCAATTGCAAGATTCAGCTGCATTATCGGCATACGCGGTTTTATCCATTATTTTTTCTTTATTCAAAAAAAATAATGACCCCGCTGCTGCTGTAAGAGCAACTGCTGTGGTTATAATTGTTTTCTTTTTCATTTTTGAGATTTATTTTTTTGAGATTTATTTTTTTGGGATTTATTTTTTGGGTAATAAAAAAGGGCCGTCTAAAACAGACGACCCTTTAAATCAAAACAGTAACCAAATCAGGAACTCTATTAAATTCCTAATCATATCGTTTTTGGAGTTGTTAAAATTTGGGGTCTTTTTTTATGCCAACTCAGCTTGTAAATTTGCAGCAGCTTTTACTGGTACATTTTCAACATCATGTTGATAATATGAAAAACCTCCTGTTCCATTCCATGAACCATCAATAGCTAAATGAGCATCAAAATCTGCTAAAAAAGCACCAATTGCAGGAGGAGGGAAAGTGTGAACATACTGTCCTTTTAAACTCACAACTTGTGTAAATTGTCCAAATCCAGTTGCATATATTTTTCCAGTTACCGGAACAACAATATGGCTATCAGGACCATGTACAGCCTGAGTAATTACTACTGTACCAGAAACAGAATTTTGTGATGGTACAACAACTAAACTAAATGATGCGATTGGAGCACCTGGTGTTCCAACATTTCCAATTGTGCCTTTTGCTAAGTAAGCACCTGCTAATAAATCTGACATAACTTTTCGTTTTTGGTTTCCTACTCGTATGGCTTTTCGGATCCGCCTCGTTTTTTCTAGTGGGTTCTGCTCCACCTATTTGATTTGTTTTTATTATTTAATTGCTTTTAACCAACATTTTAAATAATAGGATCGGGTTTATTTCTATACCAAAACTATATTAGATTGATAGACATAATTAAAAAAATGTTATGAAATGAGAATTTTGAGTCATAAAACTCGAAAAAGATGACACAAGAAAAAATAAGCAGTTTTTATTTTTTTCAATTATCTTAAAAATGACTTTCAAAAACACCGTAAAACGAGTCCTTCAGATAGTCCTCAGCATCCGCTAGTAGAAGGTCTTACACAAATAGGCAATACAACTGTACGGCTCAAGGAACTATCATTGTAACTAAAAGTTAAATTACCAGGAATACTTTTAAGTGTAAGAGTAACCGCAGCAATTCCAGTCCAAATATTTAAATTATCATCGTAAGGCAAAGGCGGGTCATTATAGGCAAATTCTACATTAATTGAAGTTATAATTAGCTTGCCGTTATATTGCGGATCAACAGGCAGTATACTCCAGCAGATTTTACTGCCAGACACAACGCAAGTCTGTAATTGATCAGTGCCTTCAAATTCAGAATATTTACTTCTGTTATCAACTACATAACAGCCTTTTTCTGGATTGTTTGTATACAACATATTAACATCAACCCATACTTGGATAAAGACAGTACATGTTGACGGAGCAATTTTAGATTTTCTTATTTCTTTATTACTTTCAATCACAGTATTAATTTATTGAGTTTAACCAACTGCTGTCAATTTTATTCTTAATGAATGACATATAAAATATTTTCAATAATAAAGAATTAGTACCTCCGAGGAAACTAGGAGGTACTAATTTGTAATATACTTAAAATATTATGCGGTGCATGTTAAAAATGGGTCCCACCAGTAATACTGCATAGGTGCCCCCCCAACAGATACTCCTATTTTAATTTGATATGTACATTGTCCTTGAACCATAGCAGTTCCTAACCACTGATATGATCCTGTCGCCTGTGGTGCCGGCCATCCCCAATTTCCAAAAATATTTGTACCATTAGAAATCTCAAGACCCACAATTTGAATAGTATCTCCCTGTTGTCCAGCGGCATCAATAGGAAAAACATTAAATGCGATTCCAAAACCTGCTGTAACTTGTGAAGACAGCTCAAGTCCTCCTTCTCCTGTACTGCCGCCAACTGCATTATTATCCATCATATAAATACCAGTTCCTGCGTATGGACCAGAAGTCTGGCTATATAAAAAGACTGTATCAACTGCAATATTGATTACTCTTGCAGGAATTACAGAGCTTGCGCTAAAAGCTAAATTTGTTCTATTATTCATAGTTTTATTTTTTAATTAATTATTAAGCAGTAACAGGTATAATAGTTACAGGCAGAGTTACTGTTATAGATTGCCCTCCTCCAATATAGCTGAATACTATATTTGAATTAACATTTCCTCCAACAGTTGATGTTGTAAGCTGTCCTGTAAACATATTAGGAGATCCTGGAACTGGAGCCGGCGGAGTCGCCCATCCAGATTGAGCTCCAACCTGAGTAATTGCAAATTCATTAGCAAACTGAGGATCGATTGGTAAAACCGACCAGCATACATTACTACCAGTGATTACTTTAGTAGTTAAGTTTGCCGAACCTTCACCAGTTGATTGCTGGCTTTTGTTACTAACAGCATAACATCCGTTAGTACTTCCTTGTTTTAGTGAATTGACATCTGCCCACACTTGAACAAAGACCGTGCATTGATTTGTAGGTATTGACATTGTTTTTTGGTTTATTTTCCTTACTCATAAGGCTTTTCGGGTTCCGCCTCGTTTTTTATAGTGGGTTCTGCTCCATATTTAAATCAAGTAGAAAATAGATCTTGGGCTAGCTTAATTATATTTCCACGAACGAAATTATATTACAATTCTTACACACTAAGAAAAAATGTCATAAAACACAAAATATTATTTATGAACCACTTAAAACAACAACACCAAAACTATTCTTACAAATAACGAAGCAAAAACTTTCAAACTTTCAATTATTTTTGAAAGTTTGAAAACTTTTATATACATTTGTCTCATGGAATTCAAAGAAGCAAAAAATAAGTTTATACAAACCTGGGGAGCTTTAGGTTCTCAATGGGGAATTAATAAAACTATGGCACAAATCCATGCTTTATTAATGGTTTCGAATGAACCTGTTTCTATGGAAGAAATTATGGAAGAACTGCAAATTTCTCGCGGAAACGCCAGTATGAATCTTAGAGGATTAATGGATTGGGGAATAGTTTATAAAGAATATAAAGCCGGAGAAAGAAAAGAATTTTTTACCGCAGAAAAAGATTTGGATGAACTAGCAGTAAAAATCTCCAGAGAAAGAAGTAAAAGAGAAATTAAACCTACTCTTAAAATCTTAAAAGAAGTTTCGACAATAGAACCAAAAGATTCTGCTGAAGAAAAACACTTTGTAGATCAAACAGAAAAACTATATGACTTCGTTTTAAAAGTTGACAACATGCTTGACAAAGTAACAGAAATGAATGAAAACTGGCTGGGCCGTATGGTCATCAAATTACTCAAATAAAAAAATTTAATTCAAACTTTCACTTTTTTCTGAAAGTTTAAAAATTTAAAAACAATTAAAATGGATTTCTTAAAAGCAGAATGGAAAAATTTAGCCTTATTTAATTATGAGGTTGATAAAGAAATTTTAGAAAAATACCTTCCCGAAGGAACAGAAATCGACATTTGGAACAACAAATGTTATGTCAGTCTGGTTGGTTTTATGTTTAAAAACACCAAAGTTTTAGGTATTAAAGTTCCTTTTCATGTTGATTTTGAAGAAGTCAATCTGCGATTTTATGTAAAACGTTTTGAAAACGCCGAATGGAAACGCGGAGTGGTTTTCATAAAAGAGATTGTTCCTAAAAAAGCAATCACATTTATTGCCAATACTTTGTATCAGGAACATTATGAAACTCAGAAAATGAGACATGAAATTATTGAAAGTAACAATACCAATACTTTTATTTATCAATGGAAAAATGACAAAGAGTGGAATACAATTGAATTAGAAACTAAAAATGTATTGACACAAATTGAAACTGATTCTGAAGCTGAATTTATTACTGAACATTATTTTGGGTATACAAAAATTGATCAAGAAACTACTTTTGAATACGAAGTTACACATCCAAGATGGGAACAATATGAAGTCTTAAATCATCGCATTGATATTGATTTTGAAAAAAATTATGGAAGTGATTTCGGATTTCTTCAAACTCAAAAACCAACTTCTATTTTTCTGGCTAAAGGATCAAAAATTACGGTAAAAAATAAAAGAAAACTGCAGGTTATTCCTGTTCTGGAAGAAATGTATTAAACCTTGTAAACCTGGAAATCATGAATTTTAATATTATTGGTTATTTTATTTATCTCATCATAACTATTTTCATTATCCTAAAAGTTGGAAAAATCTGTTACAAAAACGGAAATGTTTTTGTTTTAGAGCTAATTCCAAACCATGCCGATCTCTGCCAGAAAATAAATCAGGTTTTACTTCTCGCCTATTATCTTTTAAATATTGGCTATTGTGCTATGACTTTAATTTCCTGGCAAAAAATTATTTCATCCACTCAATTAATTGAAACCATCTGCATAAAAACAGCTGTTATAATTTTTATTATTTCAATTCTGCATTACCTCAACATTTTAATTATAACTAAATACGCTCAAAAACTAATTCATAACAATAAAAACTAAATATTATGGAAACTACAAAAATTTTAATCGGTTACGGAATCTATTTACCAGTCGCTTTATTATTAACATATTACGTTTCTAAAACTCTTTTTAAAAACGGAAAAATCTTTATGCTTGATATATTTAAAGGCCGTGAAGATATTGCTCAGGCAACCAACAAACTTTTTGAAACCGGATTTTATCTTTTAAACATTGGTTTTGCCTTAATGATTTTGGAAATGCAGTTAAACCGTGACAGTTATCAGGAATTAATTGAAAATTTAAGTTACAAAATTGGAGGATTTTCTATTTATCTTGGCATCATGTTATTCTTCAATTTATATTTCTTTTTTAGAGGAAAAAGAAAAGCAAAAGAAGCTCAAAGAGAAGAAAGATTGGTTTTTAAAGCTTAATTCGTAACTAAACCCGGCAGGTTTTCTCCCGAGGCTTCGGGACTGTCGGGTTTGATTCGACACAAAACAAAACTCAACAAATGAACAAACTTATTATAGCTGCCGGAACAGGTTTTCTCGGACAAGTTTTAGTCCATCATTTTAAAAATAAATTTGAAGAAATTGTAATTCTAACACGCGGAAAATCTCAGACAATTGACGGAATAAAATATGTAAACTGGAATGCCAGAACTCTTTCCGGCTGGGAAAAGGAATTAGAAAATGCAACGGTTTTAATCAATCTTGCCGGAAAATCAGTTGACTGTCGTTATACGAAAAAGAACAAAAAAGAGATTCTTTTATCCCGAATTGAAAGCAGCAAAATTCTAAATAAAGCCGTTTTAAATTGTCAAAATCCGCCGAAACATTGGCTGAATTCATCAACCGCAACCATTTATCGATATTCTCTTGACAAACAAATGAATGAAGCTGATGGTGAAATTGGAAATGACTTTTCTATAAATGTTGCACTTTCATGGGAAAAAGCATTCTTTAAAACCGAAACTCCAAAAACTTTAAAAACGGCTTTGCGAACTTCAATTGTTTTAGGAAAAAATGGCAGTGCTTTTGTTCCTTTAAAGACTTTGGCAAAAATTGGTTTTGGAGGAAAACAGGGAAATGGAAATCAGTTTGTAAGCTGGATTCATGAAGATGATTTTGCCAATGCTGTTGACTTTATTATTGAAAAAGAAATGACTGGCGTTATTAATATTGTTTCTCCTGAACCTATTCGTAATGTCAATTTTATGCAGAAACTTCGAAAAGCAGCTGGTTTTCCTTTCGGAATTCCGCTGAATAAATTCTTTCTGGAAATTGGGTCTTTTATTATTCGAACAGAAACGGAATTGGTTTTAAAAAGTCGAAATGTGATTCCTAAGCGACTTCTGGAAAATGGGTTTCGATTTAAGTTTGGGAATATTGATGAGGCTTTTCGAGATTTAATTTAGAACCCAAATTCACATAGTTTGTCATTTCGTCGAAATGACAAGAGTAAGTAAAAAACAGACTTAAACCAATGACAACAATAAACCTCGAAACCAAAATAAAAGCCTCAAAACAAATCGTTTTTGACGCCGCAAGAAATATCGACATTCACCAGCAATCGGCAAGTCCGTCAAAAGAAAAAGCAATTGCGGGTGTAACATCTGGTTTAATTAATTTAAACGAAACCGTAACTTGGCGAGGTAAACATTTTGGGCTTTACCTTACTCACAAAAGTCGAATTACGGCAATGAATCTCTATGATTATTTTGTGGATGAAATGGAGAAAGGCAAATTCAAATCGTTTAAACACGAACATATTTTTGAAGAGGAAAATGGCTTTACAATTATGAAAGACAAATTGCAATACGAAACTCCGTTTGGAATATTCGGAGAACTTTTTGATATTTTGTTTTTGGAAAAGCATCTTACTAATTTTCTTTTGGAAAGAAATAAGATTTTGAAAGCCATTTCGGAAAAGTCGTTTAATATAATTTGCTTACTTTTATAAGTATTATCCTTAAAATGAATAATTAGAAATCAAAAAAGTATACTTATGAAATTAAAAACGATATTAACTGTAGTTTTCTTTACCATTTCTTTTATCGGATTTTCTCAAAGCAATTGTACAAATTTAAAAGGATGTGAAAGAAAGCTTTGTGAATTAAACACAAAATTGGTTGCTGCAAAAAAAGCTGGAAATAAAAATCAGATTAAAGGTGTTGAAGAAGCTATTGCGCAAACCAAAAAAAACTGCACCACCAAAACAGTCAACAAAGATCTTGACAAAAAGGTAAAAGAGAAACAGCAAGAAGTCAACGAAAGAACTGCCGATTTGAACGAAGCGATTAAAGACAAGGAAAGCAATGAAAAAATCGACAAAAAAAGAAGAAAACTAAATGAAGCAAAAGCTGAATTGAGTAAAGCTTTGGCGGAACAGAAAGCGAAATAATTTTTTCTCACGCAGATTTTAACAAATTAATTTGGCAAAGCCCAATATTTAAACGCAATCTTCTTTTAAAAATGAATTTCCTCGTTTTACGTTTTGCGTGAGGGATAGAGGCGGTATCCTTTTATGCAGCGGAGCGGAATAAAAGATATAGCCGAAAGCCCGACCCGGAGGGTCACGCCCAAATTATTTTTATAAAAACACAATCATCAGCCACCAAAAAATGGGTACACTTTCAACCCAAAAGGAAGTGTAATATTTAGAACGGTTTGAGTTGGCAAAAAAGATAAATAACATCAGCATAGTCACCATGATAAGATTTATAATAGCATCGTGGTAATTGAATGTTGAAATAAAAACTTCTAAAAACCAAAACGGAATCAGAAGTAAAAAGCCTAACAGTTTTGTTTTCTTAACGCCAATTGTCTGCGGCACGGTTTGCAAATGCGGATCGTCATTTGCCAAATCGATAATTTCGAAAACCAATATCAAAACAAAAACCAATACAAAACGCTGAATGCATTTGATGAAGAAATCTGTTGTAAACGGAATTTCGGCATTTATTAAAGGTAAAACCAAAGTCGCACCAACCCAGCAAAGTGCTACAATATAAATTTTAACTCCTGCCCAGTTTCGGGCATTTCTTCGGTTTGGGAAAAACGGAAGCGTATAAAGTGCCGTTATCAAAAAAATCACTACAGAGACAATTTGAGTAATCCGCTTTAAATGAAAAAAATAATAACCAACCAAAATCAAAGAAATAAAACTTAAAACGGCGATAATTTTTAATTGAGTCCCAATTGGATTTTTCTTTACGCGGACTAATGCGTCATATTTTACGAAATTATATCCTACAATTGTTCCAAAGAAAACAAATAACGCCATTGGCGCATCGTATTGAATATGAAATACATGAAACGTAATTCGAACTAAAGCATAACACGATAAAGCCACGTGAATACTGCTGTTTAAATAAAAATTAAATATTTGTTTTAGAAGTTTCATATACCGAAATCTAATCAATTGGTAACAAATCAACTCTTTAGTTAGAAAATTGACAAAAATTGAAGTTAAAAATACCCATTAAATTATTAATAATACTTAATTTTGCGCCACAAAAAAACAACACATTTACTATAAAATGTAATAAACCTTGTGTAGCATGAGATTACGTCAAATAAAACACCCGGCAAATTACTTTTGATCTTTAAAAAATAGACTGCTACAAATGAAAACAGATGCTTTTGCTTTAAGACACATTGGTCCAAGAGAAACAGATCTTCAACACATGTTACAAACAATTGGTGTTGACTCGATTGAACAACTTGTTTATGAAACCCTTCCGGACGATATTCGTTTAAAAGCTCCTTTGAATTTAGATCCTGCTATGACAGAATACGAATTCGCAAACCACATTCAGGAATTAGGAAAGAAAAATAAAGTATTCAAATCCTATATTGGTTTGGGTTATCATCCAACTATCGTTCCGGCTCCAATTCAGAGAAACATTTTTGAAAACCCGGGATGGTACACAGCTTACACACCTTATCAGGCAGAAATTGCTCAAGGTCGTCTTGAAGCTATCTTAAATTTCCAGACTACTGTTATTGAGTTAACAGGAATGGAAATTGCTAACGCTTCTTTATTAGATGAAGGAACTGCAGCTGCAGAAGCTATGGCGTTATTATTTGACGTTCGTACGAGAGATCAAAAGAGAAATAATACACACAAATTCTTCGTTTCTGAAGAAATTTTACCTCAGACTTTATCTGTACTTCAAACACGTTCGACTCCTATCGGGATTGAATTAGTTGTTGGTAACCACGAAAATTTTGATTTTTCAACTGAGTTTTTCGGAGCTATTTTACAATACCCAGGAAAATATGGTCAGGTAAACGATTATGGTGCTTTTGTTGCTAAAGCAAAAGAAAATGAAATCAAAGTTGCCTTTGCTGCTGATATTTTATCACTTGCTGCCTTAACTTCTCCGGGAGAAATGGGAGCTGCAGTAGTAGTTGGAACAACTCAGCGTTTTGGTGTACCAATGGGTTACGGTGGTCCTCACGCAGCATATTTTGCGACTAAAGATGAGTACAAACGTTCAATGCCGGGCCGTATCATTGGAGTTTCTGTTGATGCAAACGGAAACCGCGCTTTACGTATGGCTTTAGGAACTCGTGAACAGCACATTAAACGTGAAAAAGCAACTTCTAATATTTGTACTGCTCAGGTTTTACTAGCAGTTATGGCCGGAATGTACGCTGTTTACCACGGACCAAAAGGATTGAAATATATTGCAAACAAAGTTCACGCCTCTGCAGTTACTACTGCTGAAGCTTTAAATAAATTAGGAGTTTTCCAAACAAACACAGCTTTCTTTGATACAATTTTAGTAAAAGCTGATGCTCAAAAAGTAAAAGCAATTGCTGAGAAAAACGAAGTTAACTTCTTCTATCCAGATGCTGAATCAGTTTCGATTTCATTAAACGAAACAACTTCTGTTGCAGACATCAACCAAATCATTGCAATTTTTGCTGAAGCTTTAGTTAAAGAAGCTGTTACGGTTTCTGAATTAACTACAGCTAGTCAATTACCAGCTTCATTAGAAAGAACATCTTCTTTCTTGACACATGATGTTTTCAACAATCATCATTCTGAAAGCCAATTAATGCGTTACATCAAAAAATTAGAGCGTAAAGATTTATCGTTGAATCATTCGATGATTTCATTAGGTTCTTGTACGATGAAATTAAATGCTGCTTCTGAAATGCTGCCTCTTTCAATGCCAAACTGGAACAGCATTCACCCGTTTGCACCAGTTGAGCAAGCAGAAGGTTATATCACAATGCTTAAAAAATTAGAACAGCAATTAAATGTAATTACTGGATTTGCCGGAACAACATTACAGCCAAACTCTGGAGCTCAGGGAGAATATGCTGGTTTAATGGCTATTCGTGCTTACCACTTATCTAGAAACGAAGGACACCGTAATGTATGTTTAATTCCATCATCAGCTCACGGAACAAATCCTGCTTCTGCAGCGATGGCCGGAATGAAAATCATTGTTACTAAAACGACTCCTGAAGGAAATATTGACGTAGAAGATTTAAGAGAAAAAGCAATTGAGCATAAAGATGATTTATCTTGTTTAATGGTAACCTATCCTTCTACTCACGGAGTTTTTGAATCTTCAATTATTGAAATCACTAAATTAATCCACGAAAACGGCGGATTAGTATATATGGATGGTGCAAACATGAACGCTCAGGTTGGATTAACAAATCCTGCTACAATTGGTGCTGACGTTTGTCACTTAAACTTACACAAAACATTTGCTATTCCTCACGGTGGCGGCGGGCCAGGAGTTGGACCAATTTGTGTGAACGAAAAATTAGTTCCGTTCTTACCAACAAACCCAATCTTAAAAGTAGGCGGCGAACAAGCTATTACTGCTATTTCATCTGCTCCTTACGGATCTGCTTTAGTATGTTTAATCTCTTACGGTTACATCACAATGATGGGAGCTGAAGGATTAAAAAGCGCTACAGAGCACGCTATTTTGAATGCCAATTACATGAAATCTCGTTTCGAAGGACACTATCCAATTCTTTATACTGGAGAATGCGGAAGAGCAGCTCACGAAATGATTTTAGATTGCCGTGCATTCAAAGAAAACGGAATTGAAGTTGGTGATATCGCAAAACGTTTAATGGATTACGGCTTCCATGCTCCTACGGTGTCTTTCCCTGTTGCCGGAACTTTAATGATCGAACCTACTGAATCTGAAGATTTAGCTGAATTGGATCGTTTTTGTGATGCGCTTATCTCAATCAGAAAAGAGATCGAAGCTGCAACTGCCGATGATAAAAACAATGTATTGAAAAATGCACCTCACACATTAGCAATGTTAACTTCTGATTCTTGGGATTTCCCTTATTCTAGAGAAAAAGCAGCTTATCCATTAGAGTATATTGCTGACAATAAATTCTGGCCATCTGTTCGCCGCATAGACGACGCTTATGGTGACAGAAACTTAGTTTGCAGCTGTGCTCCTATTGAAGCTTACATGGAAAACTAAGAAATAGTTTTCTTTCATATAAAATACCCCAATCTGAAAAATCAGAATTGGGGTATTTTTTTTACAAAAAATTTAATTCAACATTTTATTTTATGTATAATTGCATTTAAACTATCAAACCAAAAATTAATTTATCTAATGGAAATAAAACTTAAATGTTCAGACTACACAAAAAACTTAAACTTTAAAGAAGCTGTTAAAAATGTTTTTGATTTCAATATTGGAACCGCCTTAACAGAAGTCGTTGGAATTTCACAATCTAAAGAAATGAAAGCATTTGAACTTTTATTCAATACATTTAAAACAACAAATACTCAACTAAAACAAGAATTAGGACAAGAAATTTTAAATAAGACTACTGGACTTTCAGTTATATCTGCTGAATTTGAAATTGCCATTAAAAATTATTTCGAGCAAGAAATCACAATTACGAAAGACTTTTTTGAAGATGTAATAAAATATAATCCTGGGTATCTCACTCAATCTTTTAAAATTTTCAAAGACAACTTGCTGGAATTAAAAATTAAAATACCAGAAAATTATGAATATAATTACTACACTACTTATAGAGAGAATTTGCAAAAAGAATTTCAAGAAAAAACTGAATATTACAAGGAATTAGTTACTTTCTTTAACAATCCAATTTTTGAACAAAACAAACCTTTTCAATCACAATTAACTCATTATCAAAACATAAAAAATTTCTTTACAAGCCCTCTACAACCAGATATTGATGAATGTACAGAATCATTAAAAGATCTATATATAGATCCATATTTTAACATTTACAGAAATAATGCTGACTTTCGCACTGAAGATAATTATGAATATTTTGCAACACCTAAATCTGAAATCTCAATCCATAATTTTCTAAATAAATATTTTTTAAAAGGAATTAAGCATATTGATCTAAAGACAAATTACAACATGTTATTTTTATTAGGTCAACCAGGGCAAGGAAAAACATCATTTTGCTATAAACTTATTTACGATTATTTAGAAACGCATAATGGTCTACCCGAAATTCCTCTTTACTTTATAAAAATTAGGGACTTAATCGCTAAAGATTTCATTAATGATACATTTAACACTATTACAAAATTTCTAAATCAAAATATATCCTTCGAAACAGATAATTGTATACTAATTTTAGATGGTTTAGACGAAGCGTATATGGCAGGAGGACTTAATGATAATGACCTAAAAAATCTTTATGATAGACTCAACAAAACGGCACAACAAAATAAAAATTTAAAAATCATTTTAACTTCACGATTAAACTATTTAAAAATAAATGACCCTTGTCTAGACAAATCATTAGTATGCCAATTAAGTGTATTAACTGACAATCAGATTAGAGAATATACTATTAAGCATAAAAAATTCTATCCTCAAAACAAATTTTTAAATAATATTGAAACGATCCTAACTGAATATGATTATCTTCATATTAAAGAATTACTGCAACAAGCTGTCCTTATTTATTTTATCTCTATGGCAGATATTAATATTGAAGAAAAAGATTCCAAAGCAAATATATATGACAAAATATTTGATTCACTAGCTAAAAGAAGTTGGGATAAGCAGAGAGGGCAGTTAGATTATATAAAACCAACTGTTAAAACCAACTATAATCTTTATGCAAAGCACTTAAGGATTTATATAAAAAACATTGCTTTTGAAATTTATCAATCCCCAAATCTCTATATAACCTTAGACAAATTATCTGATTTACAATCGACTAAAAATTTCATAAAAAAATGTTTCAATGAAGACATTTTTAATTCGAAAGAAGACATTAAAGAACTTAACAAATATTTATTAATTAGCTTTTATTTTCAAGAATCAAGCAACAATAAATCTACAGATACTGCAATTGAATTTTTCCACAATTCTCTTTGGGAATATCTAACAGCAGAATACATGTGGGAAGCAAATAAAAATCTTTTGCTAAGAAAAGACGATGATGATGAGTATGAAAATGTTTCAAGAGAAACATATTTCCAAATGCTAAATAAATTAGTTGACCAAAAGGAATTTGGAGGTGCTGTAAATGAAAACCTGTCTTACATTATTGAAAATGAAAGCATTGAAATAAAAAAAATAATTTTTAATCAATCAATAAAGATTTTCTATAAGTTATCTGAAGATGATTTCTTATTAGAATATTCAAAAAAAGAAAATCAATTAAGCATAATCGAGAAAGCTGTATCAATATTTAGCCTTTTTTGGACTTTTATATTTTATTCAAATTATAATTTAGAAAATAAAATAGTGACTAATATTAATATAAATCGTCTTTTATTTGTTTTTTCAAAATACCGTTTCAGATATATTAAAAATATAATATTTCAAGAAGATTTAAGTGGTTTTACTTATTTTTTACATTCTCATATTGAAAACACACATTTTAATGAACTATATGATTTAAAGTATTCGGTAGAGACAGTAATGAGTAATTCCTCTTTTTACGGATGTCGCTTCGGAAAATGTTCCTTTATTGAAAATACTTTCTTAAATGTCAACTTTGACAACTGTTTTTTTCACAAGAGTGATTATATCAGAGATAATAAATTTATAAATGTAAAATTTAATAATGCGGAAGTTCCTTCAGCTGATTGGCTCGTACAATTAGAGAAAAAAAATGAATTGGATCAATTAACTAGAGATAATAATATTATTGAAAAAGTTATAGAAAAAAATTATAATGGGAAAAATATAACAAAATATTACGTTAGAAGTATTGAACAGTAATTCTCATATGCTCTTGAAATTTTGGAAGTATGAGCTAGTTTGTAACTGTAAATATTTCGAAATTTACGTATACTATATTCAAACCCGACAGATTTTAAAACTTGTCGGGTTTTGTTTTATATCGAAGTTTTACAAAACTGATAAACTACCAACTTCTGCTTTATTTTGACTTAAAAAAACCAATTTTCGTTTTTTATAACATTCTAAAAAATATCACCCGGTTTTATAACACTTCAAAATATTTTAATAAATAAAATTTAAATTTTAGAATTAATCTCAAACGTTTGAAATCTCGGAAAAAGCAAAAAATCATTAAAAAATAAACAATATATCTTCTAAAAAATCGTTATTTCATAATTATATGCATGCATAGTATTTTTTATGATAGTTATCATATTTTTATTTATACTTTAGCATGAAATTTATCGGATAATTAAGGGAAAAATGAAAATAAAAATTATTGGTATTGGGAGTTATATTCCTAATTTAGAAGTAAAAAACACAGATTTTGACAAACATGTTTTTTTAAATGAGGACGGAACTCCTTTTGGTTACCCGAATGAAGTTGTAATTAAAAAATTTAAAGGCATTACCGGAATTCAAAACCGCCGATATGCCGAACCTCAATATACTGCATCTGATTTAGCATTTTTCGCAGCTCAAAAAGCTATTGCAAATGCCGAAATCGATGCTGAAACTTTAGATTATATTATTTTCGCTCATAATTTTGGCGATGTAAAAACAGGAACTCATCAAACTGATATCCTGCCAAGTCTAGCAACACGTGTAAAAAACAAATTAGGAATTAAAAATCCTAAATGTGTGGCTTATGATATTCTTTTTGGATGTCCGGGCTGGATTGAAGGCGTTTTACAGGCTAATGCTTTTATTAAATCCGGAATGGCCAAAAGAGTAATGGTAATTGGAGCCGAAACCTTATCAAGAGTTGTTGATGATCATGACCGCGATTCGATGATTTATTCTGATGGAGCCGGAGTTTCTATTTTAGAAGCATCAACAGATGAAGCAGGATTATTATCTTACGAAAGTGCCACTTATGCCAATGATGAAGCGAATTATCTTTTCTTCGGAAAATCATATAATCCAGATTTAGATCCGGATATCAAATACATTAAAATGTATGGACGTAAAATTTACGAATTTGCTTTGAGCAATGTTCCGTGCGCGATGAAAAGCTGTTTAGATAAAAGTGGTATTGCCATTGACGAAGTAAAAAAAATCTTAATCCATCAGGCAAACGAAAAAATGGACGAAGCAATTATCGAGCGTTTCTACAAACTTTACGATAAAACGCCGCCAAAAGACATCATGCCAATGAGTATTCATGATCTGGGAAACAGCAGTGTTGCAACTGTCCCTACTTTATTCGATTTGATTTTACAAGGAAAAATTGAAAACCAGGAAATCAACAAAGGCGATGTTATTATTTTTGCTTCAGTTGGAGCCGGAATGAATATTAATGCTTTTGTTTACCGATACTAGTATTCAGTCGCAGTTTACAGTTTCACTGACCAGTTCTACAAACTGAAAACTGCGACTGCAAACTGAAAACTTAAAAAAGTCCGCATCTTATAGTGCGGACTTTTTTAGTATATTTGCGACCTAATTAAAATCAAGAACGAGAGCTTGTTTCGTTCCTCACAATAACTATGTACGAAAAAACGTTTCCGAATAAAAGATTCAAACTTACCTTAGAGTTTTTACAAAAGCACGTTAGCACATCAGAAACCATTTTTGATTTTGGCGTACCAAATCCATTTTCTAAAATAATGGAAGAAAACGGATATACCGTTAAAAACACAAAAGGCGAAGATTTAGATAACGATCATACTGCTTTACAAACAGAAGAATATACCGTTTTTACAGCATTTGAAATTTTCGAACATTTACTAAATCCATACACAATTTTAGAAAACGTAAAATGCGACAAATTGTTAATCTCAATTCCGTTACGTTTATGGTTCTCACCTGCTTATCGATCTAAAACTGATATGTGGGACAGACATTACCACGAATTTGAAGACTGGCAATTGGACTGGCTTTTAGAAAAAACAGGATGGAAAATAACAGACCGTCTTCAATTTACACATCCGGTAAAAAAACTTGGAATCAGACCTTTATTACGATATTTTACTCCAAGATACTATATTGTTGCAGCTGAAAAAGTTAAGAACTAAGATTGCAGATTAACCGTTTTTTATTTTTAGATGACTTTCACAGAATCTAAAGTCTAAAATCTAATCCCGAGGCTTCGGGACTAAAATTCTTAAAATGAAATATTACATCGTCATTCCCGCTCATAACGAACAAGATTTAATTGGCCTGACTCTACAATCTCTGGTTACTCAAACTGTTCTGCCTGCAAAAGTTGTAGTTGTAAACGACAATTCTACAGATAAAACGGAAGAAGTTGTATTAAGTTTTGCAAAAGAAAATCCGTATATTTCTGTTGTAAACAAAACTTCAGATGCGATTCATTTACCGGGAAGCAAAGTAATACAGGCTTTTCAAAAAGGTTTTGAAACTCTGGATTCTGATTACGATATTATTGTAAAAATAGACGGTGACTTAATTTTCCCGCCAAATTATTTCGAAACTATAATCAAACATTTCGAATCTGATCCAAAAATTGGGATGGCCGGCGGATTCTGCTATATTGATAAAAACGGCGAATGGGTTTTAGAAAACCTTACGGATAAAGACCATATTCGCGGAGCTTTAAAAGCGTACCGAAAAGAGACTTTCCAGCAAATTGGAGGTTTACGACCAGCAATGGGCTGGGACACTGTAGATGAATTACTTTGTAAATATTACGATTGGAAAATTGTTACCGATGATTCTTTACATGTAAAACATCTAAAACCAACTGGTGCAAATTACAACAAAACTGCCCGCTACAAACAAGGCGAAGCTTTTTATACTTTAGGTTATGGTTTTTGGATTACGGCAATTGCTTCGGCAAAACTGGCAATGATGAAGAAAAAACCGTTTCTCTTTTTAGATTATATCAAAGGATTTTTGAAAGCCAAAAAAGCAAAAACTCCTTTATTAGTTACCCCTGAACAAGCTAAATTTATTAGAAATTATCGTTTAAAAAAGATGAAAGAAAAGCTTTTTTAATCTTAAAAAAAATTAAAAAACTGCAAACTGAAACGGTAAACTGTAAACTAATCCTTAATTTAGCCAATATTTAAAACTTATGATGCTAATTCGTTATTTATCCCAAATAGGAAAATATTTTTTAATGCTGAAGGAAATTTTCAATAAACAGACCAAATGGCCTGTTATGAAAAATTTAATTTTCAAAGAGATTGATGATTTGATTATTGATTCACTTGGAATTGTCTGCTTTATATCATTCTTTATTGGAGGAGTTGTTGCCATTCAAACGGCATTAAATTTAACCAATCCCTTAATTCCAAAATACCTAATTGGTTTTGCTACACGTCAATCTGTGGTTTTAGAGTTTGCCCCTACTTTTATTTCGGTTATTATGGCCGGAAAAATGGGATCTTACATTACTTCAAGTATTGGAACAATGCGTGTTACAGAACAAATTGATGCGTTAGAAGTTATGGGAGTTAACTCAGTAAACTACCTTGTTTTCCCAAAAATTATAGCTTTATTAATGTACCCTTTTGTTATTGGGATTAGTATGTTTTTAGGAATTTTTGGAGGATGGCTTGCTTGCGCTTACGGAGGATTTTCAACCGGAGCAGATTTTATTATGGGAGCCCAGAAAGATTTCATACCATTTCATATTACGTATGCATTTATCAAAACTTTAATATTTGCAATGTTATTGGCAACAATTCCGTCTTTTCATGGATATTACATGAAAGGTGGTGCATTAGAAGTTGGTAAGGCTAGTACAACGTCATTTGTATGGACATCAGTTACTATTATCCTTCTAAATTATATATTAACTCAATTATTACTAGGATAATGATAGAAGTAAAAAATATAGAAAAATCATTTGGTGACAGTAAAGTTTTAAAAGGCGTTTCGACGGTATTTGAAACTGGAAAAACCAACTTGATTATCGGACAAAGTGGATCTGGAAAAACAGTATTATTAAAAACGCTTTTAGGAATTCACACACCAGACGCAGGAACAATTGAATTTGACGGAAGAGTTTATTCTGATTTAGATAAAGACGAAAAACGTGAATTAAGAACCGAAATCGGGATGGTATTTCAAGGTTCTGCATTATTTGACTCAATGACAGTTGAAGAAAATGTGGCTTTCCCGCTAAAAATGTTCACCAAAAACAACAAAGCACAAATTCAGGAACGCGTAGATTTTGTTTTAGAAAGAGTAAATCTGATAGATGCTCATAAAAAATTACCTTCTGAAATTTCCGGAGGTATGCAGAAACGTGTTGCGATTGCTCGTGCTATTGTAAACAATCCGAAATATTTGTTTTGTGATGAACCAAACTCAGGTCTGGACCCGAATACTTCAACTTTGATTGACAATCTGATTCAGGAAATCACGAAAGAATACAATATCACTACCGTAATTAATACTCACGACATGAACTCTGTGATGGAAATTGGTGAAAATATTGTTTTCCTAAAAAAAGGATTAAAAGCCTGGCAGGGAACTAAAGAGGAAATCTTTAAAACCGACAATAAAGATATTGTTAAGTTCGTATACTCTTCTAACCTGTTTAAGAAAGTACGTGAAGCATATTTAAGAGGACTATAAACTTTTAAATTTACAATAATATAAAATCCCAAATTCCAAGCTGTTTAAATTGGAATTTGGGATTTCTTTTTTGGATATATTTATGAATTGAATTTTCTAATCCATCAATTCAACTTCGGCATTTGGATTAAAAAGATATGTTTTTCCAGAGCTTATTTCAATGCATTCAAAACGTTTGGTACGAACTGCTAGTTTCTTGAATACTTTTCCGTTTTTGATCCTAAAAATGCTTCCAAACGGGATTTCAAAAACATAACTTTTGTCATTGTCTGTATCAAATTGTTTTAATGCCAAAGATAAAGTTGTATCTGTATCACTGCTCGCCGATGGATTCTTAAAATGTCTTGCTAATAAAGGTAATATCTGACTCGGAAATATCTCCGGACGAATAAACGGAACCATTAATCTTTGAAAAGTAAATTTCCATTCATTTCCATGTGGTTTTATATTTCGTCCGAATTTTTCAAAAGCAACTAAATGTGCAATTTCATGAATCAGCGTAATCATAAACCTGTATTTATTCAAACTCGCATTAACCGTAATTTCATGTTTACCGCTAGGTCCGCGCCTGTAATCTCCATGACGTGTCTGACGTTCGTTTACGATCTTCAAATGCACCTGATTGGCTACAATCAAATTAAAAACAGGCTTCACAGCATGTTCGGGAATATATTTTGCTAATGTATCGCTCAAAATAATTATAAATTATGAGTTATAAGTTATGAGTTTTTTCTTGGTTGTGATTAGTATACTTCTTATAATCTTCAATACTTCATTGCACTGATTATGTATTGAATCGAATTCAATCGTAGAAATAAAATCTGTTTCTTTCAAAATTTCAAGCCAATACATTGATTCATCACATTCTTTCTGAGCGATTGACAATTTATGAATAAAATCAGGCTTACTTTGGGCATTGACAGCTTCTCTAACATTTGCACCAACAGAAGTAATTGAACGTAAAAATTGTTTACTCATTACAAATTCTTTTCTCTCTGCAACTAACCATTTATAGAAATTAACTCCTCTTACGGCTAACTCAAAACTTTTAGTTTTTACAATACTCTCACTCATAATTCATAACACATAATTCAAAACTTTTTACGGATTTGTTGAAGAAACTTCAAGAACTTTTCCGTTAAAATATTTATTTCCGTTAAGAGTAAAATCATAAATATATGCCGCCATTCCTTCAGCAGAAATTGGAGCCTGATAACCTGGGAAAGCTTCATTAAGCATTTCTGTTTGAACCGAGCCCAAAGCCAGAACATTAAATGAAATGCCTTGATCTTTATATTCTTCTGCTAATAATTCGGTTAAAGTAATTACAGCGCCTTTACTTGAACTGTATGCTGCTAATCCGGCAAACTTAAGACTGCCGCGTACACCGCCAATCGAACTAATCGTTACGACATGGCTTCCTTTTTGTAAATAAGGCAGACAGATTCTGGTAAGATTCGCTACAGCAAAAACATTTACTTTATAAATACTTTCAAAATCGGCTTGGGTTGTTTCAGCAAAAGGTTTTAAAAGTAAGGTTCCGGCATTATGAACTAACGCATCTACTTTTTTCCAGCTTGAAGAAAGAAATTTTTCTACTTCCTCCAAAGCGGTTTCATCTGCCAGATCAATTGCCAGGCAGGTAACATTTTGATGTTCTAAAAGTAATTTTGGAGTTTTTCTTGAAATCGCTAAAACCTGATTTCCGGCGTTGGCAAACTGCAAAGCCAATTCGTAGCCAATACCTCTACTCGTTCCGGTAACAATAATATTTTTCATGAAGCAAAAATAAGGAAAACCAAAATAAACAACTGTTATTAATTCATTACAATTTCCTGAGTCGGCGAAGTGCTTATTTTGGTTACAGCCGGAAGTAGTTCCTGAATAAAGTTAGTAATATGCGGAATATCCATTACTTTAAATTCATCTGAAACATGGTGATAAAAATCAAAATTTTCAAAATCGAAAGTACTCAAAGACTGACATGGCTTTTTGAAAACATCATAAAACGAATAATTATCAGATCTGTAAAACAATTTGTATTCGGCTTCTTTTGGTAAAAATCCAATTGTCTTTTTTCCTGTATACTCATTTATTTTTTCGGCCATATTCGATTTATCAAAACCGGTAATATAAGCCAGATAATCACGTTTCATAGGAACGCCTATCATTTCGATATTCAGCTGTGTATATAAATTAAAATTTTGTGCTTTTAGTTTCTGAACCATACTTTTAGAACCTAGAAGTCCTTTTTCTTCTCCGGCAAAAAACACAAAAAGAATGCTTCGTTTATTCGATTTGGTTTTGCTGAAGTATTTCGCCATCTGCACTACAGCCGTAACTCCGGATGCATCGTCATTTGCTCCATTGTAAATTTGATCTGGCTGCTGTTTCTTTTCAATTCCAATATGATCGTAATGTGCACTTAAAACTACATATTCATTTTTTAGAACCGGATCTGTCCCTTCTAAAACTCCAACTATATTAAAAGCCGGAAGTTTAAAATTGGTTAAAGTATCGCGATAGGTTTTAAAATAAGGTTTGACGTTGTTCTTTTTAAAAAAATCTTCTAAAAAAACAGCTGCTTTTTCTATTCCTTTTGTTCCCGTGTCGCGGCCTTCTAATTCATCCGAAGAAAGGTATTTTAAAAAATCTGACACTTCAGATTCTTCGACTTTATAACTAATCTCAACAGATTTTGTTTCTGTTTTTGATTCTTTTTCATTTACAGTTGAAGTTCCTGATTTACAAGCTAAAAAAACAAACGGAAGTAAAAAGTATAGTTTTTTCATGGTTTTTGTGGTTAGTTTAATGATTGATTGAAAGTATTATTTTACTTGAAACTATAAACTTATGAAAAGTAATAGAATATTCATAAAAAAAACCCTTTCAAACTAAAAGTTGAAAGGGTTTAAAATATATTTTAAAGATAATTTATCCTGCGATAACGGCTCTTGAAATTACAATTTTCTGGATTTCTGAAGTCCCTTCATAAATCTGAGTAATTTTTGCATCACGCATTAAACGTTCAACATGGTATTCTTTTACATATCCGTTTCCTCCATGAATCTGAACTGCTTCAACCGCAGTATCCATGGCAACCTGAGAAGCGAATAATTTTGCCATTGCACCGCTCACGTCATAATTTTTCTGATTGTCCTTATCCCAAGCCGCTTTCATACACAAATGACGCGCTGCTTCGATATTAACCGCCATATCTGCCAATTTAAAAGCAATTGCCTGATGGTTGCAGATTTCAGTTCCAAAAGCTTTACGCTCTTTAGAATATTTTAGCGCCAGTTCATAAGCTCCGGAAGCAATTCCTAAAGCCTGAGATGCAATACCAATTCTACCGCCTGCTAAAGTTTTCATTGCAAATTTAAACCCAAAACCATCTTCGCCAATTCTGTTTTCTTTTGGAACTTTAACATCCGTAAACATTAAAGAGTGCGTATCAGAACCGCGGATTCCCATTTTTTGCTCTTTTGGACCAACAGAAAAACCAGGCATATCTTTAGTCATAATCAACGCATTGATTCCTTTATGTTTTAATTCAGGATGCGTTTGTGCAATTACTAAATATACAGAAGCTGTGTTTCCGTTAGTAATCCAGTTTTTAGTTCCGTTTACCAAATAATGATCGCCCATATCAATCGCAGTTGTTTTTTGCGAAGTGGCATCACTTCCGGCTTCCGGCTCACTTAAACAAAAAGCGCCATGAATTTGACCTGAAGCCAATCCCGGTAAATATTTTTGTTTTTGTTCTTCGGTTCCAAATTCCTGTAAACCCCAGCAGACTAAAGAATTATTTACCGACATTACTACAGAAGCCGAAGCATCAATTTTAGAAATTTCTTCCATAGCAATTACATAGGAGATTGCATCAAGTCCGCTTCCGCCGTATTTTGGATCAACCATCATTCCCATAAATCCAAGTTCTCCCATTTTTTTAACTTGTTCAGTTGGAAAAATTTGTTTTTCGTCGCGTTCAATAACTCCTGGCAATAATTCATTTTGAGCAAAATCTCTAGCAGCTTGCTGAATCATTAAATGTTCTTCGGTAAGATTAAAATCCATAGTTTTTATTTTATTGTTTTTCTAAACCAAATGAAAATTCAGTTTATGTGGTTTTTTATTTTTTTTGAAATACCTTTTTATAAAACAGGCTTTCAAAGATAATTTTTAAATGCGTAATTTACAATGCATGCATATAAATTTAATAGATCAGCAGCGATAACGATAACGTTTTCGTAAATATTCACTATTTATAATACAGAAGCAATAATCCTGCAGCGAATTTTCTAAAATTCAGGATCAAAAAAATTAAAAAATTGTGCAAAAAAATTTCTTTTTTTAAGACAATTCTTATCAGTAAAAGATTAAACAATTCATAAAGCATGCAAATCTACGTAAAACAAGTCTTACTAATTTGATTATTAAAGCAATAGAACAAAAAAATTAAAAAACTTAAGAAAAAAAACTTCTTCAAAATATCAATAAAATTGATAAATTAACATTATTTTTGACCAAAAATTAAATAATCGATAGAGTATGAGAAAGATTTTACTAGTACTTACACTCCTTTTAAGTCTGCTGTTTTCCGAAGTTTCTGCGCAAACTCACTTAGAAGTAAATGGTGTTACTGTTCCACGAAAAATTGAATTTCAAGGCAAAACTTTACAACTTAACGGCGCTGGCGGAAGATCGAAAATGTGGTTAGAAGTTTATGTTCAGGCATTGTACTTATCGCAGTTAAGTCAGGATCCGCAATTTATTATCGACAGCGATACAGAGATGGCCATTCGCATTGAAATCACCTCATCAATGGTATCATCAAGTAAATTAACAAAAGCAATGAATACCGGTTTTGAGAAATCGGCAGGAAGTAATCTTGAAGAATTACGACCTAGAATCGAGCAGTTAAAAAGCTATTTAAGCGATGCTATTACAGAAAAAGATGTGTTTGTTTTAGCATACAACCCCCTTGATCAAAATGTTTATGTTACTAAAAACGAAATTCTGAAAGGAAAAATTCAGGGATTTGATTTCAAAAAAGCATTATTCGGAATCTGGCTTTCTGACAAACCAGTTGACGAAACTTTGAAAAAACATTTATTAGGACAATAATTCTTAATTTTTTAAATATTCGAAAAGCCGTCCCGAAAAATTTCGGGACGGCTTTTCTTTTTTGTTTTATAAATTTGATGCAAATACATTATTCGCATTATTCTATTTTATACATTTACGCAAAATAAACATATCACAACAAAATGAAAGATTTATTACAACAATTTGAAAACAAAGCACCTGAAATTGTTTTCAATTGGAAAGATTCAGAAACAGAAGCCGAAGGGTGGACTGTTATTAATTCACTTCGCGGAGGAGCTGCAGGTGGAGGAACAAGAATGAGAAAAGGCTTAGACATGAACGAAGTTTTGTCATTGGCAAAAACTATGGAAGTTAAATTCTCAGTTTCTGGTCCCGCAATTGGAGGAGCTAAATCTGGAATTAATTTTGACCCAAACGATCCTCGCAAAAAAGGTGTTTTGCAGCGTTGGTACAAAGCCGTTTCTCCTTTATTAAAAAGTTATTACGGAACCGGAGGAGATTTAAATGTTGATGAAATCCACGAAGTAATTCCAATGACCGAAGAATGTGGTGTATGGCATCCGCAGGAAGGTGTTTTTAACGGACACTTTAAACCTACCGAAGCTGATAAAATAAACAGAATCGGTCAATTGCGTCAAGGTGTTATTAAGGTAATTGAAAACCCGAAATTCTCTCCAGACGTAACTAGAAAATATACAGTTGCCGACATGATAACTGGTTTTGGTGTTGCAGAAGCAGTTCGTCATTTTTACGCAACTTACGGCGGCGATATTAAAGGTAAAAAAGCAATCGTACAAGGTTTTGGAAACGTAGGTTCTGCCGCTGCTTTTTATTTAGCCGAAATGGGAGCAAAAGTTATCGGAATTATTGATCGCGACGGTGGATTAATTAAAGAAGATGGTTTTTCTTTTGAAGAAATCAGAACATTGTTTTTAAACAAAGACGGAAATAAGTTAGTTGCAGATAATATGATTCCGTTTGAAGAAATCAATTCTAAAATCTGGACTATTGGTGCTGAGATTTTCACGCCTTGCGCTGCATCAAGATTAGTAACTCAGGGACAAATCGATAATTTAATTGCAAACGGATTAGAAGTAATCTCTTGCGGTGCAAATGTTCCTTTTGCTGACAAAGAAATTTTCTTTGGTTCTATTATGGAAGAAGTAGACCGCAAAGTGAGCTTGATTCCTGATTTTATTTCAAACTGCGGAATGGCAAGAGTTTTTGCTTATTTTATGGAGAAAAAAGTTCAAATGACAGATGAGGCTATTTTTAATGATACTTCAGAAACTATAAAAAATGCGATTGTTAAGGCTCATGCTTTAAATTCGTCTAAAACAAATATCAGCGCAACTGCTTTTGAAATTGCATTGAAACAATTAGTATAATTTATTTATATCTCAATCTGAACGAGCCGCATTATTGTTGGCTCGTTTTTTTTTATCTAAGTTAACCACAAGGAACGCAAAGATTTGCGCAAAGAACGCTAGTTTATTTGTCGTAAAGTCGCAAAGAAACTAAAAAAAAGAAAAACTTTGCGACTTCGTGACTTTGCGAGATTTAAAAACAAACTGCTTTGCGAACCTTGCGTAAACCTTTGCGAACTTAGCGGTTAAATTCTCTCTTTCATTCTAAACAATTTTTAGTACTTTTAAACGTTTTTAATAATACAATTTCAAAATTCAGAATTACAATGAGTTTCACCATTTCTTCAGATAAAAAGAAATCATTACTATTCACTACAGCAATATATGCGGTAATCATACTATTGTTGTTTTTTATCCGTTTTTGGCCTCCTTATAATCCAGAGAACAACTCTGCACTTGCTGAAGGCGGAGGTGGCGGCGGTGTAACGGTAAATTTTGGTGACAGCGATGTAGGTTCTGGAGCGAATTATAAAAGCGAAGTTCTGGATGTAAAAAATAACGCCAAACAAGCTCCGGCAAAAGCAACGCCTGATGAATCTATTCTTTCTCAGGAAAATGCCGAGACTGACGAAACGGATGTTGTTATTCCAACAAAAGAAAAACCTAAAAAAAATACTCCAGTTGTAAAACCAGAAACTAAAGCAGTTCCTGAAAAACCAAAAGTTTCAAATTCTACAAACGACGCATTAGCAAGTATCATGAAAGGATCAAACAAAGGCGGAGACGGAGACGATAAAGCAGCGGGAAATAAAGGGAAATCAAACGGAAGTTTAGGTTCAAGCGGTTATTACGGATCTGGAGGTTCTGGCGGAGGAACCGGAGGCGGTAATGGAACCGGAAATGGTATTGGAACAGGAAGTGGTTACGGAGCCGGAAGCGGCGGTGGTTCTGGAGGCGGATCTGGATATTCTTTAGGAAACAGAAAAGCATTATCTAAACCAGCACCAAAATACACCTGCAACGAAGAAGGAAAAGTTGTGGTTGAAGTTACGGTTGATCAAAACGGAAAAACCATAAGCGCGACTCCAGGAATAAAAGGAACTACCAATACGGCAAGCTGTTTACTAGAGCAGGCAAAAATTGCTGCAATGAATACTAAATGGCAGTCTGACGATAATGCACCTGTAAAACAAGTTGGAAAGATTATTTATAATTTCAGCTTGAATTAAAATACGAATTACATAGATTTTCACGAATCTGTTTCTCATAAAAAAAGGCTTTCAGAATTTCTGAAAGCCTTTTTTTATATCATTGCGAGGAACGAAGCAATCACACGGCTGTAAGTAATACAAAGATATACCTTAGTGAGATTGCTTCGTTCCTCGCAATGACTTTGATTGTGTATGTTTTTTTACTTCGGACTTGTAGCAATTACAAATTTCAAATTGTTCTTCACTCCTATCTGCAATACATCAACTAAGTCTTGTACCTGCAGATTAAACGGAATTCTAACTACGACAGTCTGTGTTTTATCAGCTCCTATTTTATTCATTAAAGTAGTTTCCAGTTCTTCAAAAGGAACGGGCTGTTTGTCGATATAAAACTGTTTGTCTTCTGTAACTGATAAACTAATTAATTGTTTATTCGTTTTTTCATTTGATTTCGCTTTTGGAAGCGTCATCTTAATAACATTCGGATTTGCCAGTGTTGAGATAATAAGGAAAAACAACAACAGGAAAAACATAATGTCACTCAAAGATGAAGTCGCAACCTCAGCGTGAAATCTTCTTTTTCTCTTAATTGACATACCTTATGATCTTTGAATTATGTTTACAAATTCTAATATCTGTTTCTGGATTTTTAAAGCAAAATCATCAATTTTTCCATTCAGTAAGTGGTAAGCACTATACGCAATAATTCCCACGATAAGTCCTGAACCGGAACTAATCATTTTTTCGTATAAACCACCAGAGATATTTCCGATACTGATATTTTCTGTAACCGAGATACTGTAGAAAATTTTAATTACCCCAGAAATTGTTCCAATAAAACCAAGCGTTGGCGCAATACCAGCGATAAGTCCTAAGTGGCCTAAACGTCTTTCCATTTCTCCAATTTCAATATCAGCAGCACGGTCCATGTTAGATTCTATTTCGGCAATTGGTCTTCCAATTACTAAAACACCTTCTTTTAGAATATTTCCAACAGCTGTATCGTTTCTTTCTACAATTGTTCTGGCTAATTCAATATTTCCGGCATGTAATTTATCGCCCACATCCTGCATTAATCTAGAATCGATTCTTGACGCTTTTTGAATATATAAGTAACGCTCAAAAATTACGTAAATCGTATAAAATAATAAAAGTGCGATTGGTATTAGGAAAAAACCTCCTTTTAAGATAAAGCCTAAAACAGAGATTTCGGTTTCTGGTGCAATTTTTTCGATCACTACGTTTGATGCGTTTGCGAGAGTATCAGCTTGTAATTGAATGTAGCTAAACATATTTTAATTCTGGTTTTTAATAATTAATTCTAAAAAATATTTCAATTTTGCAATAAAGATAATTTTCATTGTAATATTAAACTAAAAAAACTGAAAATTATTTCAATTACACACTATTTTATCCAAATAAAATGAACTATCAGGAAACAACAAACTGGATGTTTAATCAATTACCAATGTATCAGCTTCAGGGTGCTTCGGCATACAAAGAAGACCTGACTAACATCAAGTTACTGGCAGAGCATCTTGGTAATCCGGAAAAGAAATTACAAACGATTCATGTAGCAGGAACAAACGGAAAAGGATCAACATCGCACATGCTGGCTTCGGTTTTGCAGGAAGCGGGTTATAAAGTAGGTTTGTACACGTCGCCGCACTTAAAAGATTTCAGAGAAAGAATCAAAATAAACGGTCAGGAAATCATCGAAGATTTTGTGTGTGAATTTATCGCAAAACACAAAGATTTCTTTGAAGCCAATGATATGAGTTTCTTCGAAATGTCGGTTGGTTTGGCATTTGATTATTTTGCAGCAGAAAAAACAGATATCGCGATTATTGAAGTTGGTTTGGGCGGAAGACTCGACGCTACGAATATTATTACGCCTTTGGTTTCGGTAATTACCAATATTGGTTTAGATCATACGCAGTTTTTAGGAAATACGCTTGAAGCGATTGCAGGCGAAAAAGCTGGAATTATTAAACCAAATGTTCCGGTTGTAATTGGCGAATATACTGCGGAAACACAACCTGTGTTTTTGGCTAAAGCCGAAGCAAACAAAGCGCCGATTTCTTTTGCTTCAGATTTAATTGATCAAATTTATTTGTCTGATTTAATTGGAGATTATCAGTTTCACAATAAAAAGACGGTTCAGCAGACGATTTCAATTCTGAACAATCAAACCAATTTTAAAGTTTCAACAGAACAATTAAAAGAAGGTTTATTGAATGTCGTAAAAAATACAGGGTTGAAGGGAAGATGGCAGCAATTGGGTGAAAACCCAAAAATTGTCTGCGATACGGCGCACAACAAACACGGATTATCGGTGGTAATGAATCAGCTTCGAAATGAGAAATATGAAAAACTGCATATTGTTTTGGGTGTTGTAAACGATAAAGATCTGGATTCTATTTTGCCACTTTTCCCAAAAGAGGCGCAATATTATTTCTGCAGTCCAAATTCTTCCCGTGGTTTACCGACTGAAACATTGCAAAACGCAGCTAAAAACTTCGGTTTAATTGGAGAAAAATACGATTCAGTTGAAAGCGCTTTCGCGAAAGCCAAACAAAATGCCTCAAAAAATGATTTTATTTACGTTGGCGGAAGTACTTTTGTTGTTGCCGAATTGCCATTGTCTTAAGTAAAGACCAACCTCAGTAAAAAAATAGAAAAAAATCTATTTTTTAACAAATTCATAAACAACGAAATAGAACTTATTTTAAAAAAAGTTTTATTTTTTATTCGAATTTCTTTGCAGAACTCAAAAACTAGCGTATATTTGCACTCGCAATCACAAACGATAGCAACCTAGTAAAATAGGGCGATTAGCTCAGCTGGTTCAGAGCACCTCGTTTACACCGAGGGGGTCGGGGGTTCGAACCCCTCATCGCCCACAGAAATTTAAAAAACTCCAAAGTCTTATGATTTTGGAGTTTTTTGCTTTATATTCATTTCATGAGTTTTATTTTTTATATCTTATTTAGCGAAAGCAAGAATAAATTTTATATTAGATTTACTTCTCATTTAGAAAAAAGGCTTATTCGTCATAATCAAAAAAGCAAAGGTTTTACTGGAAATGTAAATGACTGGAGAGTTATTTATACTGAAAATTACAAAAAAAAGAACCTGCACATAAAAGAGAATTACAAATTAAATCTTGGAAAAGCAGAATTCAAATTCAGAAATTAATTGATGATAAAGATTAGCTCAGCTGGTTCAGAGCATTCCGATTTTTCATCGGAAGTGGCCGGGGGTTCGAACCTTCCGATGAAAAATCGGAACAAGCTATCATCGCCCACCAAGAAACTCCTTAAGAAATCAAGGAGTTTTTTTTACGCTTTTGCGAATGTTCAAGGATTATAAATCCAACCTCATATTTGGGGAGATACTCAAGCGCCAACGAGGGCAGACTGTAAATCTGCTGTGTGAACTTCGCAGGTTCGAATCCTGCTCTCCCCACAAAAAAGTCCTAATGAAAATTAGGACTTTTTTTTATGCTTATTCAAAAAACATCTAAAACCTTAAAATCATGCGATTCCTCTTTTATGCGCGAGCAGGAAAAAGCATTAAACAGATAAGAGACACGCTTGAAGTTTTATCAAATAAAAGTTCTATTTTTAAAACAAAAAATACCAACATTATTTAGACTTACCAACCCAATTTTGATGAAAATAAGTCTAACATCATTAAACACATATCCTATTTAAGAGTTATTTTATGAAAAAAACATTCTATTCTGTATTGATATTAATTATAAGTCTTTCTTGTACAGAAAAAAAGACAAAAACAGAAAATGTTATAATTAAAAATATTAAATCCGATTCGGTTGTTAAAATAGATGATGATGAATTAGAAAACGATTCTGATTGTGTATTTGATGACAATTACAAAAAAATAACAGAAGAATGGCTGAGTGAACTTGAAATCAAAAAATATGTTTGGGATTCAAAAACTAACAAAGCAACATTAATCTATAATAATGATACTCTAACTGTGTATAAAGGCGGCTGTACCCATTTTGTCAGTTCAGTAGAAATTAAAACCAATATCTACCAAAATAAAGAATTAGACAGTACTTTGATAAGAAAAATTAACGATGTAGCCTGTAAATTTAAATTTAATAATTATTGCAACAAGCTTATTGAAGGTCAATTTAAAAAAATTGATAATAGTAAATCATCATTTTTTTTGGAATTTGAAGATGATGATCCAGAAGATAATTTAATTTCTGAAGGGATAGAAATTTCAGAAAAAGAAAAAAGCACAATTATTACAATATCAGAGTATTATAATTAAAACTACTATTAACAGTGATTTACCATAGTAGCTGCAAATCAGTAAGAAACATGTTCCATTTGTAGCTTTACGATCTACTTTTTATAAAGCTCAATTTTTTGAAAATAAATTTGAAGAAATTCAAACATTCAAAGTAGAATATAGAAAATCAGAAACCGAAGTTGACATTAATACAATATTAACTGCAAGAAAAAGGCATAATATCACTTTATAAAATACTTATGAGAATCGACTAATATTGTGCGATTTATCACTCATTTGGAATAACAAGATTGTGTAATTTCTAAAAAAATCAAAATTATTTGTATATAGTTGTCATGTATATTATATTTGCGACAACAATTTAATTTTAAGAAAATGAAAGAACTTACATTTGCATCATTACAAGTAAAAAATTTAGAAGCATCAAAAGACTTCTACGAAAAGAAATTAGGGTTTGAAGTTGGAAATACTAATCCGCAGGCTTGTATTTTTAAATACGACGAAGGAAAAGCAAGTTTTGCTATTCGTACTCCGCTTGAACCTTTAGAAAATCGAGAATTAGGAGTTGGCGTAGCACTTTGGTTTGCTGTTAACGAAAATGTAGACGAACTAAAAGAGAAATTCATCGAAAACGGAATAACAACGGCGGGGCCAATTATAGAAACTCCGTTTGGAAGAGCTTTCCACGTAAAAGATCTTGACGGTTATAAACTTACTTTTTTAGAGACAAAATAAAAGTAAATATCAGTAATTTTAGAAACAGATTAAGGAAGAAAAAATTTCCGTTATCCAATTTACTAAAGGTTCTGATGGCTATCTTTGAAATCAATAAACTTGATTTTTAATATTGACACAAATGCTTCAACATTATTATGGCTAAGGAAATTAATTTTCATTTTAAAAGTCCAAAAGACAGCCCCGGGTATTTACTTGGGCAGCTAACAATGCTTTGGCAGCGCAAACTAAAAAAAGTTTTAGATCCGTTAGATTTAACGCAGACTCAATTTGTGCTGCTGGCTGCTTTGGGCTGGCTTTCAAAAAAAAGTGATTCTGTAACACAAATTGATATTGCGAACCAAAGTAATGCCGACAGAATGATGGTTTCAAAAGTATTGCGAACGCTTGAAGAAAAAGGTTTTATTACAAGACACGAACATGAAACTGATACAAGAGCAAAAACCATTCGATTAACGAATACAGGCGAAACAATTTTGCAAAAAGGTCTTATTGAAGTAGAAAACGCCGATCTTGATTTCTTTTCTTCTTTAGATGAAAATCTTCCGCTGTTTAATTCTAATATGGCAAATCTTATTGACAGAAATAAGACAGAGTAAAAGTGTTTCAGTTTAAAAATACTTATCAGAAAAATTGTATTTTTGTTTACCGCTCCCAAAGAACAACTGTAACATACATTTAAAACCTGTTTTTTACAGTTCCTGTTTATTATAATTAATTATTATCTTTGAATTATGAGCACACTATCAAGACCAAAACACATTGGAAGAAACATCAGTCGCATACGCGAACTTCGTGATATGAAACAGGAAGCTTTGGCACAAGCTTTAGGAACAAATCAACAAGCTATTTCTGCTATGGAAAACAGCGAAACTATTGATGAAGAAAAGCTTACGGCAGTTGCAAAAGCACTTGGCGTTACAGCTGAAGGTATTAAAAATTACAGCGACGAAAACATACTAAGCATCATTAATAATACATTTAATAGTCACGACAGTTCAACATTAAATGCAGTCAATTTTCAACCTACTTTTAATCCGCTTGATAAAGTTGTAGAACTTTATCAAGAAAAAGAAAAACTTTATGAACGTTTGATCCAGACAGAAAAAGATAAAGTTGAATATCTTGAAAAAATAGTAAAAGGAAAATAACCTTTTAAAACATAAAAAAAACTCCATTATTTCTAATGGAGTTTTTTTATGCTTCAACTTTTTATTTATTCAACTCTTTGTCAATTTCTTTAATAAGTTCAACTGCAAGTGGTTTTGTATTTTCGTTATAAACCCTAAGATTATTGTTTCCTAGTTTAACAAGATACTCAAGCGTTTTTTTATATTTCGGATCTGAATATAATTCTTTTTCAGATTTATCTGCATTTTCTATTTCTTTATCAAAACACTTAAACAGATAATCATTGTACATTTTATTAACTTCATTAACAGCTGGTACAAATATTTGGTAATAGTTTAAAATTTTCTGTTTTAATTCTTCATTTTCAATGTAACCAATTTTACCACTTGATTTAAAACCTTCATAATTACCTATATTCAATATTTGCCCATGCGAATGAATAGGAAAACTAACTTTATTTTTAGACTTATAAATACTATCCAGCTGGGAAGTCGTTAATGCCAAAATCTTCTCATAGCTTTTGTTTGTTTTTTGATATGCTTCCATTTCATTGTCGATACTTTTTACGTCATTTTGCAAATCATTCTTTAAAGTAGAAAGAAACACAGATACTTCTTCTTGTTGGTGGCTATGCTCACTCCAACTGTGCAGCCATATTGAAAGTGTTACGGCAAAAACGATTATAAATATTTCTATTATTATTTCTTTTACTTTTTCTCCCAATGTATGTTCTGAATTTTTCACAGTTTTATAAATTTTGTTTGAATGTTTGGTTATTTCTTCTTGCATAATTAGTGTTATAATTTAACTCTGGTCCTTGTTTTTAGTTTATTTTACTTCTCTGTTAATTCTATGAGTTCAAAAGCGAATATAAGACTATTTGTAAAATCTCTTATTAATTTCTTAAATTCCGTATAAAACTTTTCTTAAATAGCTAAAATAATAACCATAAAAAACTCCTTAATTTTTTAAGGAGTTCTTTACACGCTTTTAAACTTTAATAATCAATCATTATTACTTTGTATTTTCTCGCATACTTTTTCAAGAAGACTTTTGGTTTGTTTAAAATATTTCATTTTATCATCAATCTCTTTTATTTTGGCTTGAAAAAGCTCAAGTGTTTCCGGTTTCGAATCTATTGTTTCGAACCAGCTGGTCAATATTTTTTTTATTTCTGCTAAAGTAAATCCAACTTCTCTTGCTTCTATAATGATTTCTAATCGCTCAATAGTATTGGCATCGTAATGTTTATAATTATTCGACACCACCTTTTCATCAGTCAATCCTTTGATCATTCCTAAATTCTCGTAATATCTAATTGTATGAATTGACAATCCTGTTCTTTTTGATAATTCGTTTATAAGCATAGTTTTATTTTTTAATAAAAAACAATAAAGCATAGAGTATAGTCTATGCTTTATTGTTGCAAATATACCAACTTTAACTGAACTGGCTATACTTGATAAAAAAAGCTCCATTTAGATAAATGGAGCTTTTTTATCTTATCTAATATATTTATCTAACTCTTATTAAATCCAAATCCTGAAAGTCAAAACTAAAATCGATGTTTGGAGAAATCCCTTTCATTTTAATAGATTGAGCTTTGCCGTTTTCATCCAGAGAAAACATGGCTAATGCATCGCAATTCATAGCTTGATATTCCCATTTTACAGCAAATGTATTGGCATTATAAAAAGCCATTGGACCATTTAATTTAGGCGAACGGTAGGATTTAAACCATAATTGTTTGTTCTTTTCAAATACTTCAATTTCGCCAAACCATTTGTCTGCATAAACACCTATAAAGTCTTCGTTTTTTATTTTTACATTTTTTGAAAGCTTAACTTTTTCCCATACTTTTTTGGTTACATCATCACCCGTATTTCTATCCTCTTTCATCCATTCGACTAATTTATCTGTCCAGCCAAAATCGTCTAAACCCAAATAACTGTCTGAAATTGTATTAGAAACTGCGGAAAAAAGTCCGCCTCCGCCATTTTCAGTATTGGTTAAAACTACAATCCCTAAATTGAGATCCGGATACATGGTTACAATAGAAAGCATTCCCGGCAGACCTCCGGTATGCGATACTTTTAAATTTCCTTTTTCATCAGATACTTGCCAGCCTAAACCATAGCCGTTAAAATGAAAATTATATCTTGAGTTTTCATCTGATTCCTGAACCGTGTGGATTCTCCACATTTCTTTATGGTTTTTTAAAGAAAAAAGTGTTGTTTTTGGATCTTCTCCATATTGGCCTTTATTCAAACGAACAATCATCCATTTTGCCATATCTGAAGCATTAGAAAATATACCGCCCGCAGCCGCATTCATTTGATCTCCAAAAGGGTCAATTGTTTTTATAGTTCCGGATTCAGACGAATGCGAAACCGCAAAATTAGATTTGTCCTTTATCAAACTGCTTCCCACAAACGTATTATTCATTTGCAAAGGAATAATGATTCTTTTTTGTACAAATTCTTCATAACTCATACCGCTTACCCTTGCAATTACTTCTCCGGCTACAATATAAAGCAAATTATCATAATCAAATTTGGTTCTAAAAGCCGAAACGGGTTTAAAATACTGAAAACTCGTCAAGACATCTTTAATGGTAAAATTAGAACCATCGGGAAAAAACATCAAATCGCCCACTCCTAAACCTAGTCCGCTGCGATGAGTCAATAAATCCTGTATGTTGAAATTTTCGGTTACATAATCGTTATACATTTTAAACTCCGGGAGATAATCTCTTACTTTATCGGTCCATTTTATTTTTCCTTCATCTTCTAAAATAGAAAGTGCTGCCGTGGTAAATGCTTTACTGTTTGAGGCAATTTGAAAATTAGTATTTTCATTTACTGCTTTTTTTGTTTCTACAGAACCAACTCCATATCCTTTTAAGTGAATTATTTTTCCATCTTTAACAACAGCAATTGATGCGCCTGCCACTTTAAACTTTGTCAGGGCAGATTCCATCAACACATCAATTTGCTGCGATGTTAATTGAGCAAATGCCGGTGCAGATGAAAAGCAAATGCAGATCACTGATACTAAAAAACTATTTACTTTTTTCATTTTATGGTTTTAATAAGAGATTCAATTGTAGATTCTTTTTGATTTATTACAATCAACTGACTTTTGTCATCGAGAAGGATTTTTTCTGCAAACTCCTTGTCTGCTTTAAACTGCCATTTTTTTAATTCCTTAAATTTACTTTTTATCAGTTTTAGCTTTTGAGAATTGTTTTTAGAAATGATGATGACTTTTGTCAACGGTGTTTCTTTCATTTTTTCAATGCTTGTTCCTGTAATCTCAGAATCATATTGTGTTCTGGAACGATAACGAAACATTCTTCCTATTGCAGTAAAATCATTTTCATTTTCTGAAAGTACATATCTATAAGTCATAATATTATCCAGTTCATTGATCCAATTTGGAAAATTTACCTCATAAGTCTGGATATATTTATCGATAAAATTTTTATCCATTGGCTTTTTCTCATCAATATATTCTTTAACCAATGGATAAATCTGCTTGGCCATAAGGTTTATATATTTTCTGTTATACCAGTCGTATGTATCTGTTTTACCGTCTAGTTGTTCATAAACATAACCATTTCCCAGATCTGTTGCCAAAACTTCATTCATTAATTGATAAGCATAATTACTGCATTTCGATTTATTTTCTTTAAAATAAGTATCGATTTGAGTTTTTACTTCCAGCGATTGTTCATCATAAATAATGTGATAAATCTCGTGCATCATAACACTAAACAAATCCTTATATGATTTTAGACCTGTTTGTATTGCACTTATAGCATTATTGCAAAACGCCTGCGCTGTGAAACCTTTAGAATTTGGCAGCGGATAAAAAGCGATTTCAAAAGGAATTACATTATCCCAGCTTGAGTTATAAAATACCAACCCTGTATTAAAGTAGTTTTCTATATGATGTTCATTGGAATATTTTGTAATTTCTTCCAATTGTTTTTCAAACTTTTCTTTATTCGGATTATAAATGAGTTCATTGTAAATTGGCGTAAATTCTGAAATGCTTTCTGCCAAATCAATCAAAGTTTTACTTGGAATAATACCTACAGAACGAATTTTAAAACTTTCTAAATCTCGAGTCTCGATTAGATTTTTTTTAAGGATATCTTCTGTCTGCATTGTTTTCTTTGATCCATAAGGAAACTCTTCAAACCTGCAGCTATAGTCTAAAATTAATTTATCAAATTTTGAAATTACATTTTTGTATTTTTCAACATTATATTTCGATTTCTGGAACTCTGTTTTAAAAACATTATCAGGATAATTTTCAGAGAGATTCTGCAAGAAAACAAAAACCGCTAATTGTTCAGAATATTTAATTTTAAAAGTTGTTTTTTGCCCAAATGCAAAAAATGTCAAAAATAAGAATGCAAGTAAAAGTCTGTTCTTCATCCTGTTTATACGGCTGTTAAATGGTGGTTTATTTGTTTTTGGTTGTTTTTATACTTTTCTTATCTCATAAAAGAAGTATTTATCCTGCTAATATATAAGAAATATCTTTATTAAAAATTAAACTCAAAAATCTTATCCCTCAACCAAACAAATCTCAAAAACCGTTTTTTCATTCTCTGTTTTAAATGAAATATAACCGCCGTGTGCTTCTATGATGTTTTTGGAAAGCGTTAAACCAATTCCGGCGCCTTCGTTTCGGGTGGTAAAAAAAGGCAGGAAAATTTTATTTTCAATTTCTTTTTCAATCCCATTTCCGTTATCGGTTATTTTAATAAAGATTCTGTTTTCTTTGGCTTCCGCCGAAATTAAAATCTTTTTCTTGCTGGTATTTTTTAAAGCGTTTATCGAATTTGTCAAAAGGTTAATAATGACTTGTTCGGTTTGCTGCGCATCAACATTTATCAGGCGTTTTAAAGAGATTGAATTCTCTACTTCAATGCCGTCTTTTTTAAACAACGGATTCATGATTTGAAGACAATTATCGATCAAATCCTTTAATTCTGTTTTTTCTTTTTTGGGAGAAGGAAGCATCGCCAGTTTTCGATAACCTTCAACAAATTTCTGTAAATGGTCACTTCGCCTTAACATGGTTTCGACGCTGTTTTTAATATCTTCCAGATCTTCTGCCGAAAGCGAATCTTGTTCTACCAAATCCTGCAGGTTTTGACAAATAGAACGAATGGGCGTTATAGAATTTAAAAGCTCATGCGAAATTACTTTCATCAAATTTACCCAGGCATCTTTTTCTTTTTTCTCGACAACATTCTGGATCGAATCTAACAAAACGATATAATAATCGCGTTCGAAAATCTCGGTTCTTGAAGCCTGTAGAACAAAAGTCTGGTTATTTTGTTCGTTGATGCTGATTTCTACAGAAGTTTTTATTTCATGAAAATCATCAACTTCAATAATTTCACAAAGAGACGGCAGCTGGTTTTTAAGATATTTCCATTTTGAAACTTTGGGCACATTAAAATGAGAAGAAAAATAATCGTTCATCAAAAATATATCCCAGTCATTATCGTGTTTTTGTAAAATGATAATTCCGGTTTCGATGTTGTTTAAAATAGAACGGTAAATAATATCTTTTGAAATTTGTTCGTTCTGCCTGTTCTTCAAAGTATCGTACAATTGAAACAAATCATCGTAATTACCATTTTCTTTATGCTTTTTAAAATCTGATGAAAAATCATCCTGAAGTATCGACGCAATAGTTTTATTGTAAATCAAGACAAAATTCCGAACATAAAAATACATTTCGCGAATAAGAAGAAAAACAATAAAAAAGCCAAATATGCCTGTAAAAAGCAAATTAATTTTAAAGAAATAAATCGAAATTTCGATTGCCGCAATAATAGCCAGCAATCGAAAAAAAAGCAGTTTATAGGTTTGCAGCGTTTTAAACATACTAATTAATATTGATATTATATTTCTCTAAACGTCTGTATAAAGAACCTCTTGACAAACCCAGCTCTTCGGCAGTTTTGCTGATATTATTATTGTGTTTAAGCAGTGCTTTTTCGATCGCCGCTTTTTCTACAGACGAAAGCTGAATATCGTCCGGGTTTTCATCATAAGGCGTTATGATTTCTAAATCCAGATCTGAAACGGTGATTTTATTGTTTTCGCAAAGAATAACGGCGCGTTCAATTTTATTTTCCATTTCGCGAATGTTTCCGTTCCAGGCATGATTTTCAATTTGTTCTAATACCTTTTTGTCAAAAGTAATTTCACCTCTTCCGTATTTATCCCTCATTTTTTCCAGGAGATATTCTGCCAGCGGAATTTTGTCTTCTTTTCTCTCTCTTAGTGGAGGCAGCACAATTTCCATTGTATTGATTCGGTAATACAAATCTTCTCTAAAATTTTTATCGGCAACTTCCAGTTTTAAATTCAAATTGGTCGCTGTAATAATTCGCACATTTAAAGGTCTTGCTTTTGTTTCGCCTAGTCTCGTTACGGTTTTGGTTTGAATAACCTGTAATAATTTTGACTGCAAATGCAGGGGCACGTTTCCTATTTCATCTAAAAAAACAGTACCGTTCTGCGCCATTTCAAAACGTCCCGGTGTATCTATTTTGGCATCGGTAAAAGCGCCTTTTGCATAACCAAACAATTCGCTTTCGAAAATATTCGAATTCAAAGAACCCAAATCGACGGCAATAAACGGATTGTTTTTTCTTTCGGACTGACTGTAAATATGATGTGCCAAAACAAATTTTCCGGTTCCGTTTTCTCCCAAAATCAAAACATTGGCATCGGTTTTGGCTACTTTATCGGCAAGTGAATAAGCTTTTTTTATTATTTCAGAAGTTCCAACAAAAAAGTCGTTTTCGTTTTCAATCTCTTTGTTCTTTTTTTGTTCTTTACGGGATTTGTCTACCGCCTGCTTTACAGATTCTAATAGTTTTTTGTTTTCCCAGGGTTTTAAGATATAATCAAAAGCGCCCGCTTTTAATCCTTCAACTGCGGTTTCTACTTTTCCAAAAGCGGTCATTAAAATTACAACTGTTTTTGGCGAAAGCGTTTTTATTTCTTTTAATAAATAGAGTCCTTCTCTTCCATCTTCAAAACCTATCCGGTAATTCATGTCGAGCAAAACAACATCAATGCTGTTTTGAGATAGTAATTCGACTATTTTTTTCGGATTATTTAGGGTATGAATGTTCTCAAAGTACTTTTTCAGGTATACTTTTGAAGCAAAAAGAATATCTTCCTGATCGTCGATGATTAAAATTGAAGCGTTTGTTTTTTTCATTATTGTTCAGTTTTGGACAAAAAGTGTCCAATTATGGACATTGTGATTTTTTTTGTAAAAAATAAAAATTTAAAAATTAAGCAGTTACAAGATTTAATTTCTTGGCACGAAAATCACATTTCTACTCGTAAATCATTAATTATTAAAGTCTTTCAGAGGTAAAAATAACAAAATAAATATCTATCAGCCGTATTATTAATTATCTTAATTTTCCGACTGTATTTCTTTTACTTCTGAAGATCAAAAAACGAACATCAATCAAATTTTAAAAAATCAATTATGATTACCATCAAAAATCTTTCAAAAATTTTTAGAACAGAAGAAATAGAAACAAAAGCTTTAAGTGAAGTTTCATTAACCATAAACGAAGGCGATTTTGTATCGATAATGGGACCGTCGGGAAGCGGTAAATCTACTTTATTAAATATTATAGGACTTTTAGACAGTGCTACTGACGGAAGTTATACCTTACTCGATCAGGAAATGGTTGGACTAAAAGAGAACCTGAAATCAAAAGCCAGAAAAAAGAATATTGGTTTTATATTTCAGAATTTTAATCTAATAGATGAATTATCGGTTTATGATAATATCGAATTACCATTGCTTTACAATAAAATTCATGCTTTTGAAAGAAAGAAAAAGGTAGAAGATATTGCCAATATATTGGGTATTTCACATCGTTTGAAACATTTTCCGCAGCAGCTTTCTGGAGGTCAGCAGCAACGTGTGGCCGTTGCAAGGGCTTTAATCACTAGCCCTAAAATTATTCTTGCTGATGAGCCTACAGGAAATCTGGATAGTAAAAACGGAAATGAGGTAATGGAATTATTGACAGATCTTCATGCAAGCGGTTCTACAATTTTGATGGTTACGCATTCTGAATACGACGCTTCATTTTCTCAGAAAACAATTTTAATGAAAGACGGTGTTATTCTTTCAGAGAAATTAAATCATAAAAATGTTGATGTTTTGGTAACTTCTAAAAATTAGGATCATGCTTAAAAACTGGATCAACATATTTATTTACCACATCAAAAACAATAAGGTTTTTACAGCTTTGAATGTTTTAGGTTTGAGTATTGGGATCGCAGGTTTAATTTTTGCGATTTTATATTGGAACGATGAACAAAGTTACGATCAATGGAATCCTAACAAAGACAATATCTTTTTAGTCGCTAACCAAATGGACGCGACTACATATTGGGCTTCAAGTTCGGCACCAATAGGACCTGCCATAAAAGAGATAAATCCTGAAGTAGCATCTTACTGCTATTTGAGCGGTGATTACGACAATGAAATCATTCGTTTTAATAACAAAAAAGTACAGTCAGATAAAATAATTGCGGCGCAAAAAAACTTCTTTGAGTATTTCCCTTATTCATTTATCGAAGGAAATTCAAAAACTGCATTACCAGATATAAACAGTATTTGCTTATCTCAAGATTTGGCGACTCAGCTTTTTGGAAACGAAACTGCTTTGGGTAAACAAGTTGTGCTGAAAGGTAAAAACCTAATCGTAACTGGTGTTTACAAACTCGATAAAAAATCAGCTTATAACCCGTCCTGCGTGGTTAACTTTATGGATGAACGATTAAAAGGAAACGCTCAGGCATGGGGTGATTTTCAATTTGTGCTGTTATTAAAACTAAAAAATCCGAATGAGCAAAAACGAGTGACTCAAAATCTTCAAAAAATATATTTTGAGAATATGACATCTCGTTATGCTAAAAATCAAGGTATTTCACCAGAAGAATTTATTAAGAAATATGGCGAAGTAAAACCATGTTTAGAATCGTTGTCGTCTATTCGTCTGCATACCAAAACCGGCGGGTTGGCAGAACCTAAAGGCAATTATCAATTTCTGCTTATTATGGTTGGGTTATCGGTTTTAATTCTAATCTTATCCATTGTAAATTATGTCAATTCGGCTACGGCAAATGCTGTAAAAAGAGCCAAAGAAGTTGGAGTTCGCAAAATTATCGGCGCTTCAAAAACAGCTATTGTTAAACAATTTATTTTTGAAACCGCAGTAATCGCTTTGCTTTCCATTTTAATATCGCTTGTTATTGTAGAACTTTCTCTGCCTTATTACAATGCTTTTTTAGAAAAATCTCTTGCATTGCAAAGCAGTCAGTTTTATTTACAGCTTGTAGTTATATTTATTATTACCGTAATACTGGCAGGGATATTTCCGGCTGTTTATGTTTCTAATTTTGAATCGCTAAAAGTATTAAAAGGGAATTTTGGAAGAAGCAAAAGCGGTGTCTGGCTTAGAAACGGCATGCTTATTTTTCAATTTGCAGTAGCTGCTTTCTTTATTGTTGGATCTTATGTTGTATACGAACAAATAGATCTTATGAACTCGAAAGATTTGGGCTTTAACGGCAAACAGATTCTTAATATTTCATACCGAAATATCTATGGCGAAGGAATAACTAATAAAGACCGTTTTGAACGATACACTATTATTAAAAACCAATTGCAGCATATAAAAGGAGTTAAGCAGGTTTCGAGCGCTGGTTTTGTTTTAGGAAATGGAGCAAGATCTGTAATTTCTTATCACTATAAAGATCTAAATATTGACGGAAGTAATATGCCCATCGATTTTGGCTTGCTGGAAATGATGAAAATTAAAATTGTAAAAGGACGTTCTTTCAATCCAAAATTTGCACAGGATACCATTTCTTCAATGCTAATTAATGAAACGGCTCTAAAATTATTAAATGAAAAAGATCCGATAGGCAAAAAAGTACACTGGAACGGACTAGATGCCATTATTGTTGGAGTTGTAAAAGATTTTAATGTAGGAAACCCTGGAGAGCCAATTCCTCCAATGTCTTTTTTCCATTTTAAAACTGTGCCTTGGTTTACAGCAAACTTAAATAATATTTACATCACTGCCGATCCTAAAACTATGCAGCAAACTATAGCTGGTATAGAAAATCTTTGGATCAAAAAAGTAGATCCGGATTATCCTTTTGTATACGATTTTGTTGATAAACAATACAAAAGATCATTCAGCAGTTATGTAAAACAAAAAAATCTTTTTTCTTTATTGAATATCATTGTTATCACAATTGCGCTTTTAGGATTATTTGCTCTTGCATCTTATTCCATAGAAAGACGAATGAAAGAAATCGCAATTCGAAAAACACTGGGTGCAGAAACCAATGTATTACTAAAGGAACTCTGTAAACAATATATTTTTTTTAGTATAGTTGGTTTTTTAATTGCTTTATTTCCTGCTTATTATCTGCTAAATAAATGGCTGGAGAATTTCTCGTACAGAATTACGATTTCCATTTATCCGTTTTTAATTGGATTTACTGCATTACTGATTTTGACTTTATTGGTAGTTCTTTCCAGAGCGTATCAGGCAACTAAAGTTGATGTTTTGAAATATCTTAAATATGAATAATCATTACTGCTTTTGATTTTTCAACTAACTAACTTCCACAAAAAACTATGATACTAAACTATATCAATATATTTATTTACCAGTTAAAACACAATAAACTATTCTCAACATTAAATATTTTAGGATTATCAATAGGAATTGCAGGGCTTATTTTTGCCCTGCTCTATTGGAACGACGAACATAGTTACAATAAATGGAATCCTGAAAAAAATAATGTTTATCAGGTTTTGGTTCAATTAAGTGATATGCCCGCCGTAGCTGAAAATTCAGTTCGGTTAAAAGCATATTTAGAAAATGATCCTAATGTTGAAAATATTGTTTATGCTGATAATTGGTATAAAAAAGACAAAATCACTTATAAAGGAAAAAAAGAGACGGTAAATAAAATTATCAATGTCGAAAGTGATTTCTTTTCTCTTTTTCCTTTTGAAATAATTCATGGCAATGCCGCTTCAGCATTAAAAGATGGTTCGAGTATCGCAATTTCTGAAGACATTTCAAAAAGAGTATTTGGCAATGAAAATCCAATTGGAAAACAAATCAATTGTCTTTCTGCTATGTATACAGTTCGTGCCGTTTATCGAGTTCCTGATAATTCTTCAATTATGCCTAATGTGGTTGTCAATACCATGAAGGATTTAGTTGACATTAATAAAAACCGAGGTCTTTTTGTTTTAAAAATTCTTTTAAAAATTAAAGATCCTTCGAAAATTGATGTGACTAAAAGAATGTTAGAAAAGGTTTATTATGATGAAATCATTGTAAAAAGTTCAAAAGAAGCGGGAATGACACCTGCCGAAATGGAAAAAAAGATTGGTCATTTTAAAATTTTTCTAGAACCGCTTTCTGATGCAAGACTACATTCAATCGCTGACGGCTATCCAGAAGGAAGGGGAAATTACCAGTTTTTATGGATAATGGCAGGATTATCTGTGCTTATTCTTATTTTATCAATAGTGAATTACATTAACATGGCAACCGCAAATGCCATTAAACGAGCCAAAGAAGTTGGAGTTAGAAAAATTCTTGGAGCATCAAAAAATGATATTGTACTACAATTTATTTTTGAAACAGTTCTAATTTGCAGTTTCTCTATTTTGCTTGCTTTGGTAATTGTAGAACTTACTCTGCCTTATTACAATAATTTTCTGGATAAGAATTTAATGATCATTGGCAGTCAGTTTTACCTGCAATTGATTCTTATTTTTATTCTCACCATCTTAACCGCTGGTATATTCCCGGCACTTTATGTCTCTAATTTTGAAACTATAAAAGTATTAAAAGGCAATTTTGAAAGAAGTAAAAATGGTATTTGGCTTCGCAACGGAATGTTGATTTTTCAATTTGCGATTGCGGCCTTCTTTATTATTGGCTCCAATATCGTCTATGAACAAATACAATATTTAACTAATAAAGATTTGGGTTTTAAAGGCAGTCAGGTATTAGCCGTTTCATTAAATTTTCCGTCATCTTATTATGAAGGAGATGAAATTGGCAAAAAGATTTTCAGCCGATACACTGCCATCAAAGAAGAACTATCTAAGATAAAAGGGGTTGATAAAGTTTCTACGGGTTTAGTTTCCTTTGACGGAAATGATACTTCTTTAGCGCCAATTTGGCATAAAGACGAACTTTTTAAACAAAAAGCAATTGGATTAGATTATGGAATGCTGGATTTAATGAAAATAAAAATAATAAAAGGAAGGGATTTCGATAAAAAAATAGCTTCTGACACTACCAGTTCTGTTTTAATAAATGAGACAGCCTTAAAACTGATGAATATTAAAGATCCCATTAATACTGAAATTAGAATTGGTAATCAGCCCATGAAAATTATTGGTATTGTTAAGGATTTCAATTTGCTAAGTCCTGAATCTGCCGTTTTGCCAATGACTTTTTATCATATCAAAAGTTTGGATATGGCGGGAGAAATCAATACGGTTTATATAAAATTAAAATCAGATAACATCCAAAATACGATTTCTTCTATTGAGGATTTCTGGAAAACAAAAGTAGATACTGAATATCCTTTTCAATATGATTTTGTAGACAAACAATATGCAAGAACTTATGAAACTTACACCAAGCAAAAGAATTTGTTTTCACTGCTTAACATTGTAGTAATTCTAATTGCACTATTTGGTTTATTTTCTCTTGCATCATATTCTATACAAAGACGAATGAAAGAAATTGCGATTAGAAAAACACTAGGTGCCGAAACGAATACTTTGCTTAAAGAATTATCTAAACAGTATGTCTTCTACTGCGTAATTGGATTTTTAACTGCGTTGTTTCCCGTTTACTATTTTCTAAAAAAATGGCTTGACAACTTTGCATTCAGAATTGAGATAAGCGTATTTCCGTTTATTCTTGGGTTTACAATTTTAATGGTTCTGACTTTATTAATTGTATTATCAAGAGCTTATGCAGCAGCCAAAACGGATGTTTTGAAATACTTAAAATATGAGTAAAAAGTTCATTTAATTATTTTATAAAAGATATTAATTCAGATTTAAAACAAAAAAGACTCCAATAGATTATTGGAGTCTTTTTTGTTTTTATCAATTTGAACTTTTTACCAAGGACTTACTCCTGTTTCATCTTCAATATCATTGCTGAAAAATTGTCCCGTTGGTCCGTTTTCATCAGTCAATGTATGTTTGATAATAAAAGATGCTGCACTTTCTACAGTCCCGGGACCGCTATGATGATTGAAGTCTGTTGCCGTATAACCCGGATCGATTGCATTTATTTTAAAAGATAAATCTTTTAGTTCATAAGCCAATACAATGGTATATGCATTTAACGCTGTTTTTGAAGTTCCATAAGCCGCCGATTTAAAATCGTAATATTTCCATGATGGATCACTATGCAGAGTCAAGGAACCAAGCCCTGAAGTAATATTACTGATTCTTGGACTGTCTGATTTTTTAAGTAATTCCAAAAAAGCCTGAGTAACGCTTATAACACCAAAAAAGTTAGTTTCAAATACATTTTTAATGTCTTTAACACTGGTGTCTGAAGCAGTTTGAGGAAACTGGCTGCCGCTTATTCCTGCATTGTTGATTAGGATATCTAATTTTCCCTGCTCACTTTCTATAATATTTTTTGCTGCTAAAATTGAATCCGGATTGATAACATCAATTTGAATCGCTTTGATATTTTGAAAACCATCTTTGTTTAATTCTTTTACAATTTCGTTTCCTTTTTCAAGATCGCGGCTTCCTAAATACACAAACAATCCCTGTTTTGAAAGCTGTTTTGTTATTTCTAATCCTATGCTTCTATTTGCTCCTGTTATTAATACTGATTTCATTTTTAAATTGTTTTAAAATTATAATACAAAGTTGGTTACTTTAAAAATGGAATCATTTGCCATTTGGCAAAAAGCTGTTTAACGAATGTTTTTTCTAATTCTGCTCAAAGACCATTGTGTAATTCCTAAATAAGATGCCACATAAGATAACGGAATGCGATTGATAACGTTGGGATAGATTTTTAAAAACATTAAATAACGCGTAGTAGCATCTTCTGAAACCAGCGGACTTCTTCTTTCTACTTTTTGTCTCAATGCTTTCGAAATAATTCTGTGTACAATGGCATCCCAGCCAATTATTGTTTCTAAAAGTTCCTTCCAGTCTTTTTTAGAAAAAACCAGCAATTTACAATCTGTTATTGCCTGCACATAAGCATTGGAACAAATATCATTATCGAAACTTTCCATATCAACAACCAGATTATTTTCGTCGATAAAATATTTGGTAATTTCCTCGCCTTTGTTATTATAGTAACAAACACGGGTAATTCCTTCTAAAACAAAACCAACCTGCTGGGCAATTTTTCCGGCTTCTGAAAAATATTCATCTTTCTGAAGTTCCAATACAGTTGTTTTACTTGCAATTAAATCCAGCTGATGCTGATTTAAAGTCCCAAATTGCAATATATAATCTATAAATTCTTTCATAGAGGCAAGTTAATCAAAGTTATTTGTTCGGAATTTGCCATTTGGCAAAAACGATTCAAAACATATTTTCCCAGTAAATTTTCGGTACTGGTTAAAAAATCTTCTGTGGCTTTTTCAATATCAATATTCATTCTTTCGGCCAAAACCGCAAGCCACCAAATGGATTCTCCTAATTTATGTTTGAGTTCCTGTTCTGTGTTTCCTTTTGGCCATCTTCCCTGCTGCGACATTACGTTACGGCCGACTAAGCCGGCATCTGTCAAAAATGCCAATGCATCTTCTTCTATTGTCCATTCGCTTCCGTGATGCGATAATTCTAATTCGTGATAACGCTTTCTTATTTCTAAAGAACGTTCTTTGAGCTGTTCAAAATTTATTGATGCCATAATTTAATTTTTATTGAATTGTTCCTGAAATGCGATTGGACTTAAATTTGTTTTTTTCTTGAATAATTTATTGAAAGACTGCGGATGTTCAAAACCTAATTTATAGGCAATCTCAGACATTGAAAAAGTTCCTTTCATGATATAATCTTTTGCTTTTTCTATCAATTTATCATGAATAAACTGCTGTGTATTTTGTCCCGAAAGATTCCGAAGCAGATCGCTTAAATATCTGGCAGACAAACCTAATTCATCTGCCACAAACTGAACGGTTGGCAAACCATTTTCAAGCGTTTTTTCGTTATTAAAATAATCTTCCAGTAAAATTTCCAGTTTTGAAAGCACATCATTGTTAACTGCTTTTCGGGTAATAAACTGCCTATTATAAAACCGATTGCTGTAGTTAAGTAAAAGTTCGATCTGCGAGATAAGAACGTCCTGGCTAAAAGTATCAATTCGTTCTTTCAGTTCATTTTGAATATTAGCAAAAACTCCTAAAATAGTTTCTTTTTCATTTTCTGATAAATACAAAGCCTCCGATGCTGTATACGAAAAGAATCCGTACTTTTTAATATTAGCATTTAAAGTATAAGGCCGAATAAAATCAGGATGAATATTTAATGACATACCGCTGTAATCTGCTTCTTCTTCCTGCATTTTTAAAATTTGCCCCGGCGAAACAAATGACATACCGCCTTCTTCAAAATCATAAAAACCATGTCCATATCGAAGCTTTCCCGAAAAATGAGTTTTAAAAGAGATTTTATAAAAATCTAAAATAATTCCGTTTTCAAAATCTTTTGGGTCAAAAACCGCTTCGCCATAATTCAAGATACTAATAAGCGGATGCATAGGTTTTGGCTGTCCCATCGCTTTATGAAGTTCTGATATCGAATGAAATATTCTAGGCTGATTTTTCATCTCACAAATTTATAAAATGTTCGACTGGCGCAATGTTCCAGCTCACAGTACTTTGGTCAATCATGTCGTGTACAACAGAATCGCTGAGTTCTGTCATTAATTTATGCATCGCATCTGTGCCTTGTGCTGCACTGTCCCAGACTAACATATCGTAAACCATTCCTTTTTTCAATTCAAAAATGGTTCTGGAACGAAATCCTTTTTGACGTTTTAAAAATTCGTCGATTTCCTTATTAGCTTCAATAAATTGCTGTGTTGTAAAACCGTTTAATTTAAAAGTCGTTAATTCTATTGCTTGATTTTTCATCTTATTTTAAATTAAAAAGTAAACATTGCTTTAATATTCTGAACTTGGGTTTCAGCACCATTTTTCAATCTTTCATCGTATAAAGCATTAGCATCATTTCCGGCAATATATCGCAATTGATTTTTATTATCTGTTGCTGCCTCATATATAATTTGAGCAACATCTTCTGCTTTTGTATAATTCTCTAATTGTTCGGCGCTGTAACCTTTACTAACTTCTGCGGTAAGTTTTTCATACGCTTCGTGCTGTCCAACTTCCATAGAACGAATTGCAAAATCGGTTTTCATGCCGCCCGGAGCAACAACTTTAACCTGAATTCCAAATTGAGTTAATTCTGATGCTAGACTTTCTGAAAAACCATCGACACCAAATTTAGTTGCGCTGTAAATAGAACAAGTTGGAAATCCAATTAAACCAAAAGTAGAAGTAACATTTATAAAAGTACCGCTTTTTTTCTCACGAAAATGCGGTGTAAAAGCTTTTGAAATCCTAATAACACCAAATAAATTGGTAACAATCTGGCGTTCGATTTGAATTTCGCTTAAAGATTCTAAAGCACCTATCAACCCGTAACCGGCATTGTTTAATACAACATCAACAGAATATTTTTCTGTAATGCTTTTTATTGTTTCTGTAATTTGTCCTGAATTTGTAACGTCAAGCGGTAATACAATTACGTTTTCTAATGAAGTTAATTCTGTTTCCTTTTCAGGATTTCGCATTGTGGCAATTACCTGCCAGCCTTTGCTTTGAAATAATTTTGCTGCTGATTTTCCTAAACCAGTCGAAGCTCCTGTAATAAAAATTGTCTTTTGCATTTTTAATTGTTTTAAAATTATAATGCAAAGATCTGCCGAAGCCTGAAGCTGTTTTTAGCCAATTTGGACAATTGATTAGTCAAAAAGACGATTAAGAAAATAATTTATTCTTTTGTGAGTCGGTCTAACTCTTTCAATAAAGTCGGCATTCTGAATTCACCCGCCATACTTTCAACTTTTTGAAAAGCTTCTTCCAAATCAATTCCTATAGAAGTTATGAATAATGGTTTTGCACTGTCGCCTCTCAGCAAAGCTTTTTTATCTTTTTTGATACTCGCAAAATTAGTTTTGGCTACACCAATAATAGGAATCTCATTATTTAGTTTTTCATATAAATGGCCGCCTAAACCGTATTTTTTATCATCATCTAAATACACAAATCCATCAACGATAATCACTTCGATATTTTTTAAATCGATTTGATTTAACAAACTAAGAATACACGGAAGTTCTCTTTTATAGAATTCTCCAGGAATATATTCTGAAACATTATCAATTATCTCGGTATGAACTTTAAAATTTTTATCTTCATTCCAATTCTCAAATTCAAGGCAGACTGTTTTTGCTTTATTATCAAAATAATACGTATCGAAGGCTAATATCATGTTTTTATTTAATCTTAAACTTTTAATGAACCGCGAAAACCTCTCGCAGCATAATACGAATCAGCACCATTATGATACACAAAAACTGTATCATAACGAAAATCTGAAAAAATTGCACCGCCAAGTTTTCTAATATTTACAGGAGTTAAAATCCAGCTTGAAGTTTTGGTATCAAATTTCCCAAGTTTTTGAAGATTTCGATATTCTTCTTCATTCAAAATTTGAATTCCCATTTCTTGTGCCATATTTATGGCGCTGTCTTTTGGCTTATTTTCTTTTCTTTTTTCTAATGCTTCATGATCGTAACAAATACTTCTGCGTCCTTTTGGGCTTTCTGCAGCACAATCATAAAAGATATATTCATTTGTTTTTTCATCAAAACCTACAACATCCGGCTCTCCTTCAGTTCTTTCCATTTCGTCAAGAGACCAAAGTTTTTCAGGATTAGCTTTTAGTTTTAACAGAACTTTTTCCCACTCTATATTTTGATGGCGATGTTTATTATTTTCAAAACGTTTTTCTAAAACATTCAATAATGATTCCTGTTGTTCTGATGACAATTTATTTGTTTGACTCATCTTTCTCTATTTTATGTTATCACAAATAATTATAAAAACACGACTGTATCTTTTACTAATCATTAAGTCCTTTGCCGTCTAATATATTTGGAATATTCTTTTCTACTCTTGATTCTCTGGTTTTAGACTGTTTTGGCTGAGAAAAATGAAGTAAATAGGCTCTTTGTCTTCCGGGAGTTAAAGCATAAAAAGCTTTTTGGAGATTTGGCATTTCATTCAGTTTCTTTTGGAATTCCTCAACAACTTCAAATTCTGATGTTTTTTTCAACTCCACTTTCAAACCTGCTTTTTCAACTTCTACAGCCTGATAAATGTAAGTTTTCAAAACCGCTTTCAAATCAATTATTTCCTGAAGATTTGTAAATCGTATTTGACGTGCTGCCTGGACATTTTCAGATTGCTGAATCAAAATACTGTCGGTATCTTTTAATAAAGATCCTTTAAAAAACAAAAAAGCACAATATTCTTTAAAAACATGAATTAAAACAATATTAGCATTTTGAAAAGTATAACATGGAACTCCCCATTTTAATTCTTCGGTTAACTGGCATTCAAGAGAAATTGTTCTCATTAAATTTAACTCTTGCTGCCATTTATCAGCCTTATCAAAAAAGAAATCAACTTTTGGGTTTTCTACACTTTTTGACATTTCATTTCACTTTAAATTAATATCCAGACAGTTTTTATAATAAATACTTGATAGAATTTATATCCTACTTCAAATGTAGCAAATCTTAAAAAAGTGAAGATTATATTTTGAGGCTTTTTAAATTTTTCAATCAAATTAATGAGATTCTAATCTGCAGCCTTTTATTATACCTCTTTTTGAATGGCGTATAAACTGCAGGATTTTATCACGCTCAAATGTTGGATCAAATTCTTTTTCAATTAATTCTAAAGCTGTTTTTGTATTTTTATTTTGCTGAAACAGTATTCGATATATCATTTTCAATTCCTCAATTTTATCAGATTGAAAACCCCTTCTCTTCAATCCAATTGAGTTTATTCCAGCATAGCTTAATGGTTCACGCCCGGCAGTGATATAAGGAGGAATATCTTTAACCACCCGACTTAATCCGCTGATCATAACATGATCTCCAATTAAAGAAAATTGATGAACAGCTGTTAAACCGCTGATATTAACCCAGTCTCCTATCACAACCTCACCAGCAATCCCAACACTAAAACCAATAATAGAATTATTTCCAATAATGACGTCGTGCCCAATATGAGCATTTGACATAATTAGATTATTATTTCCAATTACAGTTTTTTGTTTTGAGTTAGTTCCTTTGTTTATAGTAACAAATTCTCGAATAATATTATCATTTCCAATTTCGAGGATTGTGTATTCATTGTTGTATTTTAAATCCTGAGGAATCCCGCCTAAAACTGAATTGGAATGGATTTTACAATTTTGCCCAATTCTCGTTCCGTTTAAAATAGTTACATTGTTCCCAATCCAGGAATTGTCTCCAATTATAACATCATTTTCAATTGTAATAAAATTTCCAATATGAACATTTTTGCCAATAATTGCTTCCTTTTCAATACTATAATCTTTCAATTTTTAATCTTTTAAATTAGACCGCAAAAGTTGAAAAATAATAATTGGTTTTTCTTGATGTAATGTCAAGAAATTGAAGCTCGTATGCGGCTTAAAGTTTCCTGACTTACATTGATTAAAGAAGCAATATGTTTTAATTTGGCTTTAATAATAATTTGGGGAAAAGAATCAAGAAGAAAAAAATATTTCTGCTGGGCATTCATTGCGCTAAATAAATGATGAAACTCATTAATTTTAGAAAGATAAAGGCGAAGCTGTTTAATATGAAACTTAGAAAAAATAGGATACTCTAATAAAATTTGTTCATCTGAATAAGATAAGGAATAAAGTACAGTGTCTTCACAAGCCTGAAAATTTTCAAACGAAGGTTTCTGCTCAAAAAAACTACTTAAAGAAGTTATAAACTGATTATCGGTACAAATCCATTTTGTAACTTCTGTTTCATTTTCAAAACAGAATCTTCGAACAGTTCCAGTTTTATAAAATAAACTTTTTTACAGATTTTACCTTCCTGAATAATAAACTCATCTTTTTTAAATTTTTCAATAACGAAATATTTCATTATAGCTTGTTCTGTTTCATCGTCTAATTTCTGAAAACTATTAATAGCATCAATAAGCTGTTTCATATCATGAATGATTATGAAACAAATTTATCAATAATTAAAATGATTTTAAATGAACTTGAAATAATCAAACTATCGCAAAACGCAAAAACAACAAATAATGGCTTTTCAGATGCTAAATTAAAAAAGGTGATGTTCTTGTTCTAAATTCAAAAACAATAAAACTAAAGGAGAAAAACAATGTAAAACACAAAGAGAGTAATCAATCTTGAGAGAATATTTTTCACAACTGCGATCAGCAGCAAATCCAAAACATTAATAAAAACAAAAAATCCTCATCAAATAAATGATGAGGATTCTTAAAAGAAAGGCGACGACATACTCTCCCACAAAACTGCAGTACCATCTGCGCAGGCGGGCTTAACT
>PJTO01000076.1_pt1 | contig 150268 bp, 127 predicted proteins | sample 1512101 | NCBI WGS metagenome assembly PJTO01 (sample SAMN08177690, study PRJNA422409) | Soil metagenome, whole genome shotgun sequencing project. | reverse complement strand
TTTAGTGGAAATATTAGTTTCAACCAAACGAAAGTTAATTCTTTGGGAACCTTGACCTCGATTCCAATGGCTTCGGGTTGGGCTTCAACGGAAATTGGAACGGATTACGTTGTAGAGACTGGTGGGCGGGTTGGAAAAATGTATGGTTACGTGAGTGACGGGCGATATGAAGTTTCTGATTTTACAGGCTATGATGCAGCATCAAAAAAATGGATTTTAAAAGATGGCGTAGCTGATGCCTCTACTGTCGTTGGCACCATAAGACCGGGAACAATGAAATTAAAAGATCTAGTTGGTGATGATCATAAAATCGACGCAAGTGATCAGACGATTATTGGAGATGCAAATCCACTACATACCGGTGGATTTTCAATCAATACACGTATCTATAACTTTGATATGACAGCATTATTTAACTGGAGCTATGGAAACGATATCTACAATGCCAATAAGATTGAATATACATCTACGAGCAAGTATAATAACCGCAATATGCTAACGGTAATGGAAGAAGGGCAACGTTGGACGAACTTACTGCCCGATGGAACGATCAGTAATGACCCTAACCAATTGGCCGATATGAATAAAAATACGAGTCTCTGGTCTCCGCTTACAAGTAAATTTGTATTCAGCGATTGGGCTGTGGAGGATGGCTCCTTTTTGCGCTTGGGAACTGTTACAATAGGTTATACGCTGCCTAAAGCGTTTACTGATAGGTTGAAAATCCGGAACTTTAGAGTATATATTTCCGGATATAATCTCGCGGTTTGGACCAATTATAGTGGCTTTGATCCTGAGGTATCTACACGGAGAAAGACCAACCTCACGCCGGGGGTGGATTATTCGGCTTATCCGAAAAGCAGAACTTTCGTAGCAGGTCTTAATTTAAACTTCTAGTCTTATGAAAAAAACACTATTGCATATAACCTTGGCTTTATTATTTGCAGGAACCGTATCATCTTGTAATAAAATATTGGAAGCACCGTCGAAATCTGCATTGGATGAGTCGGTTATATTTTCTAACCAAGATCTCGCGGAAGGGGCTGTTGCAGGAATTATTCAATCTTTTGGTGAAACAAACTCCTATCGGGGTAGGTATTTGGTCTTCTATGGTATCAACACAGATGCAGAGGTCAATAATAGTCTGAAGAATCCTGGCGATGAAAAATCACGATTGTCAAATTATAATACTAACGTGAATAATACCCAAATGAATACCGATAACAATGCCTGGGCTAAATTTTATGAAGGTATTGAGCGGGCTAACTTAGCGATTAGGGGCCTGCGTAGTTATGGGAATATTGAGCAGCGCCCGGAGATGGCTTATATTCTAGGCGAAATCCTGACTTTGAGGGCTGTGGTATATAATGATCTGGTTAAAGCATGGGGCGATGTACCAGCTCGCTTTGAACCATTGAGTACAGCGTCAATCTATATCGAGCGTAGCGATCGTGATGTAATTTACAAGCAGTTGCTGGCCGATCTGGAGGAAGCTCAAAACTATCTGCCTTGGCCGAACCAAAGTGCAAAGACATCCAATGTTGAACATATCAATAAAGCGTTTGCTAAGGGCTTGCGTGCTCGTTTGGCTTTGTCTGCCGGAGGTTATTCTCAACGAGCAGATGGGGTTCGTAAAAGTAATGATCCTGAATTGGAGTCGAAAAAGATGTATGAGCTGGCAAAAAAAGAATGTTTGGATATCATCAATAGTGGCGCCGCAAAGCTTCTCGGTTTTGAAGAAGTTTTTAAGACACTATGCCAAGAGAAAGGACAGGCTGGATTAGAATCACTATGGGAGATCCCTTTTAGTGAAGGCCGTGGCCGTGTCATATTTGACCTCGGTGTCAAACATACCACAACAGATAAGTATACTGGCCAAAATAAGGGTGGGACAAATGGCCCGAATCCCATTATGTTTTACGAATACGAGAAAGAAGACGTGCGCCGTGACGTAAGCTGTGTCCCGTATGAATGGACGGGTGGTGTACAGGTACCAACAAATCTCGGTAAGTGGTATTTTGGGAAATATCGCTATGAGTGGATGTCGAGGGTGGTTACTTCGACCAATGATGATGGTTTGAATTGGATGTATATGCGCTATGCTGATGTTCTTTTAATGGCAGCAGAGGCAATAAATGAATTGGATGGCCCAAATGCTGCGGCACCTTATTTTAAAATGATCCGTGAACGGGCTTATCCAAACAATCCGGAGAAAGTAACGGCTTATATGCAGCAAATCACCACAAGTCAGGATGTTTTCTTTCATGCCCTCGTCAACGAACGTGCATTGGAGTTTACGGGAGAAATGTTGCGTAAGGGTGATTTGATCCGCTGGAATCTTCTAGGGGTCAAGTTGGCTGAAGCTAAACAAAAGTTACAGCAGCTGGAGAATAGACAGGGTAAATATGCGGCATTGCCTGCCAATATCTACTACAAGACAGCAGCTGATGGTGAAAAAGTGGAAATATATGGCTTAAATTTTGGCGACACAGATGCAGTGGGCGCTGCGGCAGGATATACTTCCTCAAAAAAATGGACGATGGCAGCAAGTAGTGATCAGGCAACCTTCTGGGATGCTTTATACCTCCGCGATCCCAATACACAGCAATTTTGGCCTATTTGGCAGTATTTTTTGGATAATAGCAACGGTAAGTTGAATAATAATGGTTTTAGTTTTCAATAGAAAATAAGCATAAGAATGAAAAGAATCAATATATTGCTATATCTCGGTCTTGGGCTTATATTCGCAAATATAAGCTGTTCCGATGATCGTGTAAAAGAACTAACAGAACTGACGACAGACCGTTATTTTTCTCCTTCAGGAGTGAGCGCACGAATCGTTAATCAAACAGGAGTTCAATTGACCTGGAAGAAAAATGCCGAAGCGAAAGGTTATACAATAGAACTGTTTGCTAATGGCGAACTCAATTTTGAAGGGAGTCCTGTCAAGATAATTGAAGAGATCACAAATGATCAGATTCCCTATACGATTATTGGATTGGATGGAGCAACAAACTATTCTGCCCGTATCAAGGCTGTAGGAACTGAGGTGGCTGATTCCAAATGGAGTACCATTACCTTTAAGACCAACGAAGAACAGATTATGAAACCTGTTAGCCCGGAGGGAATCCAGGCAACTTCTGTTCTGCTAAATTGGACCGCAGGTGAAGAGGCGACAGCCATCGCGATTAACCCAGGGAATATTGTCCATCCCGTGACACCGCAAGAGATTGCTGCAGGGGAAGCAACAGTCACAGGTCTGGTAGGAGAAACAACCTACACCGCGACACTATTGAAAGGAAACAAGATCCGCGGATCAGCGACATTCACGACATTGATTGACTTGGGGGATGCAGTTGTTGTGCAGCCCACAGATGATCTCGTTGCTGTAATCGGAACTGCCAAAGCAGGGGATGTACTCGCATTAATGCCAGGAACCTATTCGCTCACTGCTGATGTACTGATCGATAAAGCGATATCTATCAAAGGTGCGAAACCCGCCGATCGCCCGTTGGTAAAATCTGCTTATTTTAATTTGGATAAGGGCGCATCACTATCATTAAAAGATCTTATACTTGATGGAGAAAATAAGTCGGGGGGAAACTGTGTCATTACATTGCAGGCTGGTGCTTTCGGAAGTATTCGCCTAGAAGATAGTAAGCTGATGAACTACCCGAAAGGGATTATTTATGGCAATTTCGATGCTTCGGTAGAGAGCGTAAGCATGAGTAATAATATTTTTGACAATATCGTCGGTAATGGAAATGAGTTTATTGATTTTAGAAAAGCTATTGCGAGGATTTTTGAATTTACAAATAATACAGTTTCCAATGCTGTCTTGAACCGGGAATTTATCCGGATGGACGCAGGTGGATCCACAGCTTATCCGGCTATTACAAGCATCATCAAAGTGAATAATAATACCTTTTACAATGTCATACAAGATGCTACTAAACGTTTCTTCTATGTGCGTTTAGCGAAGAATGAAATTACGTTCTCTAAAAATTTAATTGTGAAGTCACTGGCAATGACCGCTAATCAGTCTGCAACTAATCTGGTCGAACTCAAAAGTAATAATTACTTTGATGCGGTAAACTTCTATAACAGTTCTGCCTCTGGAGTGAAAAATGATGTTAGTGCTAATGGCTATACACTATTGGATCCTGGATTCAAGGATGCCCCCAAAGGAGACTTTACACTAACAAACCAAACATTAAAGGATAATGGTATTGGTGATCCAAGATGGGGTCAATAGTATGTTTTATGTTATTACCGCACGCCTTCTGCTTAATTAAGAAGGCGTGTGTCTTTCTTATAAGTTCAATGAAAAAAATTAGTATACTTGTTTCAGGCTTTGTGATGGTAATTTTCCTTCTTGCTTTACAGCAAGAACAAACCCTCACAATTTATATAATTGGCGATTCAACAGCTGCAAATAAGGACAAACGCACCTTTCCAGAAACTGGTTGGGGAATGGCTTTTGCAAAGCTGTTTGACCAGCAGGTGAAGGTCGATAATCGCGCATTAAATGGCCGCAGTTCTAAATCCTTTAAACAAGATATAGGCAAAGACGGGAGCATTGTTAATCATTGGGAACCTATTTTTGAAAACCTCCGTCGCGGAGATTATGTTTTTATCCAGTTTGGACATAACGACGAAAAAGTCGATAAACCCAATGTAGGCACTTCTTTGGAAGAGTTTGAACAGAATTTGACTTTCTATATCAATCAAACAAAAGAGAAAGGGGGAATCCCAGTTCTTTTGACTCCAATAGCACGACGTAAATTTGAAAATGGAGCTCTCATCAAAACCCATGGGCAGTATCCGGCTGTTATCCGCAAGATTGCCCGAGATATGCAAATACCTTGTATTGACATGGAAGATCAGACAACAGTACTTGTCAGGTCTTACGGAGAAGATGGAAGTAAGAAATTGTTTTTACATGTGGATAGTGGCGATATAAATTATCCACAGGGAAAGAAAGATGATACACATTTGAATACCTTTGGTGCCAATGAAGTGGCAAAGCTGGTTGTCAAGGGAATTCGCGAATTGCAGTTGCCTATTCAGAAAAATTTGATTGTGAAGTAACTTTAGAGCACCATAAAATCAGAAAGAATCATAAACTCAAATCAATTTGATCGATAGAAGAAGGGCTTTCATAAAAAGCGGTTGCTCATATGAAAAAGTACTTTGAGAACTTCTGAAAAAATGAATTTTCAGAAAAAAAGCGACATCGATTATTTCGATGTCGCTTTTTGATATCAGCCGTATACTAGAAAATGTATTTCGTGCTTAAGAAATTTGATTCATTTTCACTCACGATTTCATTTAACAATTTCTTGTTTTCCTCTGTGAATTTTGTAGCCACTAGAGAACGTATAGAGAATGACCGTAAGGCATCGACTACTGACAAGGTTCCTTCAGCACTGTCCTTTCTACCTGTGAAAGGGAAAGTATCTGGGCCGCGTTGGCATTGACAATTGATGTTTACACGGCTCACTTGATTGACCAGTGGATCAATAAGTGATGAAACAACCGCTGCATTATTACTAAAAATACTTACTTGTTGTCCGTGTGAAGATCCGATTAAGTACTCGATAGGTTCTTCAAGGTCATCAAAAGGAACGACAGGAATAACAGGACCGAATTGTTCCTCTCGGTAAAGTTTCATCTGTGAATTGACAGGGTAGACAATTGCCGGGTAGAAAAATGATTCTGCAACTTGACCACCATTCTCATTGACGACTTTTGCACCATATGCTTTTGCATCTTCAATGCATTCAGTCAGATAGGCAGGTTTATTGACTTCAGGAAGCGGAGTCAATGATACACCCTTTTCCCAAGGCATTCCATATTTCAATTTTGCGACTTCAGCAGAGAGACGTTTTAGGAACTCCTGCGCCAAGCTGCGATGCACATAGATAATTTTTAATGCGGTACATCGTTGGCCATTGAAAGAAAGTGATCCCAATACGGTTTCAGAAACTGCGAGGTTCAAATCTGCGTCTTTTGTAATAATTGCTGCATTTTTTGCGTCCAAGCCAAGAATAGCGCGAAGCCGATTCACTTTTGGATGCAATTTTTTAAGTTCATCAGCAACGCGGCTTGAACCGATTAACGTCAAGACATTGATCTTTCCAGATTGCATTAGGCTAGGAACAATCTTATTGCCGCGGCCATAGATTGTATTGACAACACCCTTAGGGAAGCTGGTTCTAAAAGCTTCTAATAAAGGATAATGTAATAAAGTACCATGTTTAGGTGGTTTGAATAACATGGTATTTCCCATGATCAACGCTGGAATCAATGTCGTGAATGTCTCATTCAATGGATAGTTGAATGGTCCCATACAAAGGACGACGCCTAATGGAGATCTTCTGATTTGGGCAACGATACCTTGTTCGATTTGAAAACGTGAAGAATCGCGGTCTATATCTTTCAATGCATCGATCGTAGCATAGATGTATTCTACAGTGCGATCAAACTCTTTTACGGAGTCTGCATAGGATTTGCCAATTTCCCACATAATAAGCTTGACAACAATGTCCTTTTTGGCAATCATCTTTTGCGTGAAATTTTCAACACAAGTAATACGATCGGCAACGCTCATTGTCGGCCATTCTCCACGGCCATTGTCGTATGCTTTTACAGCAGCGTCTAAGGCTTCCATGGACTCTTTTTCAGTACAAACAGGGAAACTACCGATGCGCTTACGTTTCAAGCCATCCTTAGTCTTCACACAAATAGGTGAAAAAACTTCGTTTACTTGACCCGTCCAAGAAATCATTTCTCCATTGGAAAGGAACTCTCTTTGATCGACCTGTTCGTCGAGCGTAAATTCTGCGGGAATGTCTTTCTCCTCGTAGAAGATACCTTCTAAGTTTAAGCTCATTGTTTTAAAAAATGGTTTAGATTGATATTTATAAAGATATTGCTAATATACTGTAAATTTTGCAATATATGTTAATTTTTTATTAAAATAAGTTTAGGAACTAGGGTTTTCATTACCAGCCATGCAATTAAATATGCAATCGCACAGAAAGAGAAGATAATAAAATATCCAGCTTCCTCGCCTTTGAATCCCATAAAAGTCATTTGTGTTTCTTTTGCATAATCAAATAACCACCCGGACGTCTTGTTGATAATAAAGGCTCCAATACCTCCTGCAAGCCCTCCAATCCCTGTAACAGTTGCAATGGAGCGTTTTGGGAATGAGTCTCCAATGGTCGAAAAGATATTGGCGGACCAGGACTGATGTGCGGCTCCGGCGAAACCGATCAGAATGACAGGTATCCAATAGGAGAGATGCCCCAAGGGCTGAGCGAAAAGAACAACCAATGGTACAAAAGCAAATAACAGCATGGCTTTCATGCGGCCTTCATAGGCATTCATACCCTTTTTCTCCACAAAGTAGGTCGGTAACCATCCACCATAAATAGATAACATAGTAATTGCATAGAGCACAAAAATTGCGAGCTGCCCTTCCGTATCAGATGATTTTATGTCGTAGACGGCAGAAAGATATGCTGGCATCCAGAACAAGAAAAACCACCAGACTCCATCGGTCATAAATTTTCCAAAGACGAATGCCCAGGTTTGCTTATATTTTAAGCATTCAGATATGGTTGTTCTTGGAAGTTTGGTGTCGACCGTGTGTGCGGACTGCTGTTCATGGTCATCTTGATTGATATATGCCAATTCTGCCGCATTGACTTTTGGATTTTCATGTGGCTTTTTATAGAGAAAAATCCAGAAACCCATCCAAACGAAGCCTAATGCACCTATGATGATGAAAGACATTTCCCAACCCCAATGTGCGGCGATTACAGGAATGGTCAAGGGAGCAGCCAGGGCACCAATAGTTGCGCCCGAGTTGAAGATACTTGTTGAGAGCGCCCGGTCTTTTTTTGGAAAATATTCGGCTGTGGCTTTGATCGCGGCAGGAAAATTCCCCGCCTCTCCAACAGCGAGAACAAAGCGGGCAAAGATAAATAGATTGACACTAACACTAATGATTAAGCCGGCATTATTTACATGAGAAATTGCCTCTTTTGCGCCTTCGAAACCGACGAACCATTCGCCGGCAACAATTCCTGAGGTCGCTATACCACAGAAAGCATGTAATATGGCTCCAATTGACCAGATTCCAATTGCCCATAGAAAACCTTTTTTTGTGTCCATCCAATCCACAAAGCGACCTGCGAATAGCATACTAATGGCGTAAAAGATCGAAAATAGTGCTGTAATATTACCGTAGTCTGTATTTGTCCAATGAAACTCAGGGCTAATAAAATCTTTCCAAGTTAAGGATAGCACCTGCCGATCCAGGTAATTGATGGTAGTAGCAAAAAATAGTAGCGAGCATATCACCCAACGGTAATTACCCTTTTTCTCCGTGTTTATCATAATGGGTTTAATAGTTATTTTTAGTGTACATGTCTGTTTCCTGCCGTCAAAAAGTGTTCCTCAGCATGATTTTTTTGAAATCACTATATGAAGACGTTTATCGTGCTTTTGAGACAAATTCAAGTGCTTTTTTAGTGTTTTCGAATAAATTGCTTGTGTCTTTGGGGTCAATTAACTTGCTGCCCATGCCTACCGCGCAAACCCCAGATTTGAACCAGGCTTTTAAATTCTCCATTTCGATTTCTACGCCCCCCGTCGGCATAAATTTCTGCCCTTTAAAGAGATCTCTTATCGACGACATAAATGCCGGCCCCAGAATATTTGCAGGAAATAATTTTATAAGCGCCGCTTGTTGCTGTTGCGCGGTATAAATTTCTGTCGGTGTCATACATCCTGGAATCCACAACTTATGCTGGTCATGCACAAGAGAGCCAACTAAGGGGTTTACAATGGGAGAAACAATAAAATCTGCACCAATCTGCAGAAATTGTTGCGCTTCTTCAACCGATTTGATGGTGCCAATACCTAAATAGAGATCTGGCATGTCTAAATTCCTTGCGGCAATCAAAGTTTCAAACACCGCCAATGCTTCGGGGCCTCGATTAGTAAATTCAAAAACACGTATACCTGCCCGGTATAGGGTTCGCAGAATCTCGATACTTTCTGCTTTATCGTGATGGAAGAACAAAGGAAGTGTCCCTTGCTCAATAATTTTATCTAATACAATCTCTTTCAAATTCATGCTATCATTCTATTTTTTATGTCTTCCACAGTACTTGTTGTTGCATCGCTGGCGATGAATAATTTATCGAACGCTGCGAGCGTTGCAAACGCTAGGGTTTCTTTTGGAGAAAGGTTGGAATACAACCCATAAATCAGACCTGCCATAAAGCAATCTCCACTACCTACTTTGTCCAAAATTTCTTCGGCAGTATATTCCGTTGATTTAATCAGGCTGTCTTTGTCAAACAGTGTGGTATAATACTTGATTCCCTTGGTTTTATAGTCAAAACGAAAAGTATTGGCCACATACTGACAAATCGGATTCGCGGAAATAATTTCCTTGCTTGTACGATCTGCTTGTGCCAATAGATCTTCTTCCTGATATCCGGAAGAAGAAGTTAAGAATTGTTCCTCTAGCTGGGTTCCGAGCATCTGATGAGCAGCCCATATATTGCCCATAATTAAATTGCAATATTGGGCAATTTCGGGCATAATCTCTTTTGGGGTCTTTCCATATTTCCAAAGTTTAGCACGGTAATTAAGGTCCAGGGATACAAAGATTGCTTTCTCTTGTGCTTTTTTTACGGCTTCCAGGCATAGGTCTGCAATATCTTGACTAATTGCAGGACAGATGGCTGAAAAATGAAACCACTTAACATCGGCAAAGACCTCTTCCCAGTCAATGCTACCTACTTTGAGGTTTGCAAAGGAGGAGTTCGCACGGTCATAAATGACACCTGCATTTTTTAGATCTTTTCCTTTTGGCAGATAGTAAATACCCAATCTCTCGCCAGTCCACTGCATCGCTGATGTGTCTATATTTCTGCGTTTCAGGTAGCTATCAATACCTTCACAGATGGCATTTTGAGGAATTGCAGATAAGTAGGATGATGGTACATTCCACAACGCCAAGGCTGTGGCTACATTCAGCTCGGCCCCGCCGACGTAAAAAGGCAACTGATGTTGTTCAATCCAATCTTGTTCGATGTCGGGACAGATCCGCAACAACAATTCTCCAAAGCTTAAAACTTTACCCTGCATGTTCATTAAAATTCAAAATATTCTTTTGCGTTATTATAGCTGATATCTGTTATGATTTTCCCTACCCATTCGATATCATGTGGTATCTCTCCCTTTTCAATGTCCTGTCCGAAGATGTCGCACAACAATCTTCGGAAATATTCATGCCTTGGAAATGAAAGGAAGCTTCTAGAATCTGTCAACATACCAACGAGACGGCTCAATAAACCCATATTTGACAGTGTGTTGATTTGTTTTGTCATGCCGTCTTTTTGGTCTAGAAACCACCAAGCCGAGCCAAACTGAATTTTTCCCTTAATTGATCCATCGTTGAAATTCCCGATCATGGTTGCAATAAGTTCATTGTCGGCAGGATTGAGATTATACAAGATGGTCTTGGTTAGCTTATCTTGATCGTCTAATTTATTCAAAAATTTTGACAATGCACGTGCCTGACTAAAATCTCCGATCGAATCCCAACCGGTATCAGGTCCGATCAAACGATGCATACGGGCATTGTTGTTGCGCAGTGCTCCTAAGTGGTATTGTTGAACCCAGCCTTTTTCATGATCCCATTCAGCAAAATAAATCAACATCGCAGATTTGAATTTCAGATTTTCGGTCAGGGAGATTTCCTTTTTTGTTCGAATCTTGTCAAAGATCGTTACGATTTCCTGTTCGGTATAATCTTCTGCATAGATTTGTTCCAGTCCATGATCCGATACTCTACATCCGTTGGCAGCAAAGAAATCATGTCTTGTTTTTAACGCGTTTAAGTAATCTCCAAGACTAATAATCTGCATGTCGCTGACTGCTTCCAGTTTGTCGATATATTGATTCAATGCAATGATATCATCCGAGTTCATCGCTTTATCCGGACGAAAGGCGGGAAGCATCTTGAACGATTCTTTTTCCTCTGCAAATTGTTGGTGAAACTCGAGGCTGTCGATAGGATCGTCAGTGGTACAAACCACTTCGACCTTCATCATTTTCAGTAACCCACGAACGGAATGGCTGTCTTGTTGTAACAAAGCGCCTGTATCGGCATATATCCTGGCAGCCGTCTTTGGTGACAACAAATCTGTGATGCCAAAATAGCGCTGTAACTCGAGGTGTGTCCAGTGATGTAACGGGTTGCGAAGCGTATAAGGTACAGTTTCTGCCCACTTGATAAATTTTTCCTCATCGGAAGCATCGCCTGTAATATAACGCTCATTGACACCATTGGCCCGCATGGCCCGCCATTTGTAATGATCGCCATGTAACCACACTTGACTAATATTGTCGAATTTTACATTATTAGCGATTTGTTCAGGAATCAAGTGATTATGATAATCAATGATCGGCAAATGCTTTGAATAGCTGTGATATAGCTGTTCTGCTGTTTTTGTGTTTAATAAAAAGTTGTCGTCTAAAAAAGCTTTCATACAATATCCTATTTTATAAACTCACACCTCTTTTCCAAGGTATAAAGTCGTCTTGATTTAATTGGACAGCCTTAGGTGTTATTTCACCACTGGCTGCTTTGATACAATATTCTAAAATGTCTTCGCCCATGGTTTGGATCGATTTCTCACCGTCTATAATAGGACCGGTATTGATATCGATAATGTCGGCCATTTTGGCTGCCAGTATATTATTTGTTGCAACTTTGATGACCGGGCATATTGGATTTCCGGTAGGCGTACCCAGGCCAGTTGTAAACAGAATTAGTGTTGCACCAGCGGCAGCTTTTCCAGTTGTAGCCTCAACATCGTTTCCGGGGGTACAGACCAAATTAAGACCGGGCTTTGTTGCTTCCTCGGTATAATCCAAAACATCCACCACGGGCGAAGTACCGCCTTTTTTCGCGGCACCATTGCTTTTTATAGCATCCGTGATAAGCCCATCGCGGATATTTCCTGGAGATGGATTCATATAAAAACCCGAACCAACAGCCTCGGCAGCATTGCTATAGGCGGTCATCAGGTCAATGAATTTATTGGCAGCCTTCGGATCGATGGTACGGTCTATTAGATTCTGCTCGGCACCACATAATTCTGGAAATTCAGCCAACAGTACCTTTCCGCCAAGAGCAACTAAAAGGTCTGCAGTATAACCGACTGCGGGATTGGCAGAAATACCACTGAATCCATCGCTACCGCCACATTTTACACCCAAGGTTAGTTTACTCAAGGGTACTGGCTGTCTTCCAAGTTTATTAATTTCTGTCAGGCCCATAAAAGTTTGTAGTATCGCCTCTTTCAGCAATTGCTCCTCACTTTTTGATTGTTGCTGTTCAAATAAGTACAATGGTTTGTTAAAACCCGGATTGCGTAGCTTGATATCGTTGACTAGATCGTTCAGCTGTAAATTTTGGCAGCCCAGACTCAATACCGTAATACCTGCGACATTCGGATGGTCGGCATAGGCGGCAAGTAACTTGCTCAAGATGGCTGCATCTTGTCGAATTCCGCCACAGCCACCCTGATGATTCAAAAATTTAATGCCGTCCACGTTTTTGAATATGCGATCCGATTGCTCCGTTATTGTGTTTAGCTGCCCAAGAGAGGTCATATCCAGTGTTTTCCCCTTTTCATAGGCTTTTAACAGCTGATGGGTGAAGTTCTTGTATTTTCCAGAGACTGAATAACCAAGCTCATTGTATAATGCCTCTTTGATAACATCAAGATTTCGGTTTTCGCAGAAAACGGTTGGGATAAATAACCAGTAATTTGCGGTGCCGACACGGCCGTCCGGACGGAGGTAACCATTGAAAGTTCTTCCTTCAAACTTTGAAACATCAGGCTTTTCCCAGTGATAATGTGAAGGCCTGAAATGGTAAGGTTCGGCTGCATGTTTGGTGTTATCGGTATTCATGATACTTCCCTGTGGGATATCAAATTGCGCTTTTCCCACGAGAACCCCATACATATAGATTTCGTCACCAAAGTGCATATCCTGCATAAAAAATTTATGCTTGGCCGGAATATCTTCCTGTAGAATATAATGTTTGCCCTCAAACGAAATCGCATCACCTTTTTTGAGATCTTGTAAGGCGACCAAAACATTGTCTTTGGGATGTATCTTTAATACGTTGTTTTTCATCTGTAGCGCTATTTATACCTTTTTATTGTCAAGAACTGCTGAAATTTCGAGTGCCTTTAATGCTCCTTTTTCAATGATCTGTTGCAATTTCTGGTTGACCGTTTCTTCAAAATGAGGAAACTCCGTTAAATTGATTCCCCATAAATCCGTAGCTGAAAGCACGGTATGGACTAGTTTATCTGGATTGATCCAGGCGGCATGTAATCTCGGTGCCGATTCGTCCTGAAGTACAATCGTTCGTCCATTAATCAATTGCTCATACTGATCACCGTTCAGCTGGGATTTTAATAGATAGAGGTAAGCTGCAAATCCAAGCGCGAAGAGCTGTGGAGCTTTATTGTGCGTTGTATACCATTTTCTTAGCAGCGGTATATTGCGCATTGCCATTTTTGAGCTATAGTTTAAAGCGATGGATTCCCATTTGTGTTCCAGATGTGGATTAGCAAAGCGGTCGATGACTTTGGATGAGAAATCGTTGATATCCGCAACAGAAATACTGTCGCTTAAAATGGCGGGGCCAATTTCGTCTTGCATTAAAAGACGTATAAATTGATTGAATGCTGTATTTTGCATAGCCTCCTTTACTGTTTCGAAGCCCGCAAGAAGGGCAAGGGCACAACTTAAGGTATGTGTTCCATTGAGGAGCCTTAGTTTGATTTCCTTGTACTTTTCAATTGATGGAACCAACAATACATTCGGATCTGCCAATGCAAAGGAAAGACGTTGTTGCACACGTTTAGAATTGGCTTCTATCGCCCATAAGCGAAAGGGTTCGGCCATAATCATCAATTGATCTTCGTAGCCCAATAAAGCGCAGGTTTTCGTGTATTCCGCTAAAGGCAATGCTCCGGGGACGATACGATCGACTAGCGTGTTACAAAAGTCATTGGCGGTATTAAGCCAGTCCATAAACTCTTCTGGGAGTTCATTCAACTTAGCCAAGGAGGTGACGATTGATTTCAGTTTAGTTCCATTGTCGGTAATTAATTCGGCAGGGACGACGGTTAAGCCCTTATTTTTATCCGCATTGAAGTAAACAAATCTCCGATAGAGAATAGCTAAAAGTTTACCCGGGAAAGAAGCTGGTGGTGCGTCACTGATGCGGTCTTCACTCATCACAATGCCGACTTCGGTGGTGTTGGAGAAGACGATCTCAAGATCCGGATTTTCAGCGCTTTTTAATATGTCTGACCAATGTTGGTTGGCTGCCAATACACGCGAAATCGAATTATTGATTTCGTAATGTGCAATTTCCTCACCGTCTTCTATGCCTTTAATAGCTAATGTATACAGGTTGTCCTGCTGTTCGAACGCATCAGCCCCTGCTGAACTTGTTGATTTTACAACAAGGATTCTGCCACAGAACAGGCTTTGTTGATTGGCTTTATGGACAAAATAATCTGGTAAGCCTCTAAGCAGTACGCCTGTGCCGAATTGAAGAATCTTTTCTGGATATGCGAAGGACGCTGCCGTTGGTTTGTTCACCAGGTCAGTGCTCATCGTTTGTATAGTATGTTGTGTCAGTAACATCTGCTCGTTTTATTATTGAATTTTGTATTGTTTTTTCCACTTTGGATAGTCCTTTTGGATCAGCTTTTCCGGCCAGTTGCCGAACCAGGCATAGCCATTTCTACGCTCCTCTGAAACCTCCTCAAAGTTGTATTTGATTGTATTGTCCCGATCTCCAAACAATGGACGGTTGTCTTCGAGATTATAAAATCGCGCCCAAATCGTGGAAGTCCGATCAGCGACAAGCTGCCGTTGATATTTTCCAGTCAGCGGATCCTGTATACGGTCGAAACGGTAACCTTCAATATCATGCTGTTCGAACCATTGTATTGCATGTTCGATGGCCTGCTTAATTTCAGTGGTTGCAGGCTGCAGCATGAGAAAGCGAATGATGGAAACAGATTCACTTGTGCTCAATGAAGCTGGTTCAAACTTTCTTGCCTGAGCAGGTTTTAAAGTGTTCTGATCGTATTGCGCAGCCCAAATACTCCTTTTTCCGTCTTGTATGACCTGTGTTTTTAGGATACAGGTTATACCCTTTTCTACTGCTTTTTGCGCTTTTGACACAAATATGGGATTGATAGCCTCAAACCCCTCTTGCTTATTGGCTACTTTGTAAAGCACTAGTAATGCATTGATCATCGCATCATCGTTGTATGTTATCTCAGCTCTATAGTGTAATTTATTTGGGTAGTATTGTGGAAATCCACCATTCTCATATTGAGCCGATAAAATATAGGCAATACCTTTTTCTGCTGCAGTCAAATAAGCCTGATTTCTCGTGTCCTTAAAAGCCTTGATCAATCCAGTTATTTCCCGGGTTGTCGCATTATTGTCGAGTGTGGCATGATCAATATCTGTTTCCTTGATCTTCTGTAAGAGCTCGTTCGTTAATGGAAGTCTATAATCGACCACACTTTTGTCTACCAACTGTTTGGGCCAGGCCCCATTTGATAACTGGTACTGAAGCATCTTTTCGGCCAATGAATCTTTGTTAGGCAGGGTCTGTCCAATACCGTAATGATGAAATACTGATACCGCGATGAAACTTAGCATACTTATTTTTCTCATGGTCTCTAGTTGTTGATCTGTTTGAATAACCAGTGTACTAAATCATTCGCTGCAGTAAAGTTCTCATATTCCTTAGGTAGTTTTCTTCCATCGGTATATTCATTATATAACCAGGGGTCCCCAATGGCAAATACGGTACCTTTTCCATATTTTGCCGTAGCAATGATGGTATCACCATTGTCTTGAATCAATGCTTGGGCCGGAGCGTTTACCTGTAATGTTGAAATTTCCTTGATATATATTTGGGTTGTATTCGGAAATACGGCATTACCCTTTGGAATTGCAATTGCTCCTGTCTGAAAGTCATTTCCTTTCACACGATTGCGGCTGTCCTCATTGAATGTGATGCCAAATTTTTGTGCGAGGGTATTGAATTTGCTGATTTCGCAGTTGCCGCTATCATTTAAGAAAAGAACAAGTACCCCGCCCTGTTTAACCCATTGAGCAATCTGTTGGGCGTCGGTTTCATTCATAAAATGCGGATGCTCAGTTTCTTTCTCTGTATCGGGGTCTACAATGATATAGACATTGGATTTTGAGAGATTTTGCACTGTAGGTGCTGTTTTTAATGTGTTTAATTGACCACCATTTTTTTCAAATACCCTACCCAAAAGGGAAAATCCGTTGTTATCGTCACCATTCCAAAGATAATGGTAGGGTTTAAGTTGCCCCGATGCAGTCTTTTTATATTCGTTGTTGAAATAATTGTCCAATGTGATAGTGCGTCTTTTTTTTCCTTTTTGTTCCTTCGCAAATTCAACTTCGGAAGCTGCAAGGATAAAAGCACCGACTCCTTTGGGATCATTGGTAATGACTGGTTCGCTCATATAATATTCGAAACTACCATCGCGATATTGTTTTCCACCCAAACCGGAAACTTGAACAGTCTTTGTGAGATTAACACGGTTTTCTCCAGCAGGAGTGATGAATTCTTTTAAAAGCCCTTGGTAGCCCCGATCCAGATTTTTCTGAAATGAAGCCGGGATATAACCTTTGCGTAATGATTTTGCCAATGCAAATACAAACATACTGGAGGCCGAAGATTCCAGGTAATTTCCTTTTCTTGTCCCCAGATCCACAATGTCATACCAAACACCGGTTTTGACATCTTGATACTTGACGACTGCCGATAACGTTCTGTTTAAGATTGCAAGGAGTTCTTGTCTGCGCGGATGCTCCTCTGGGAAATAGTCCAACACATCGACAAGTGCCATGACATACCAGCCCATACCTCTAGCCCAAAAGTGCGGTGATAAACCTGTTTTGGGGTTCGACCAGCGTTCCTTTCTTGATTCATCCCAGCCATGATACAGTAGGCCTGTTTTTGTGTCACGGGCGTTTTTTTCCATGTAGCTAAACTGGTTAGCGATATCGTCAAAAGCAGCAGGAATATCCATTAGGCTAGCATATTCTGCATAGAAAGGTTGTCCCATGTACAAGCCATCTAGCCACATTTGGTAAGGATAAATTTTCTTATGCCAAAACCCACCTTCATGTGTGCGAGGATGTTTTTGAAGCTGTGCATATAATTGGTGGCAGGCCTTTAGATATTTTTCTTTACCGGTTACTTTGTAAAGCGTTAATAGTGCCGTGCCATTTTTGATATTGTCGATATTGAAATCGTGTGCATTATAGTTTTTAATCGAATCCGGAATGCTGAGATAAGCATCCATGCGCGACTGCATATAATTAAAATAGGCAGCGTCTGCCGTATTGCGCCATACATCTGTCAAGCCTTCAAAAATAACTCCCATATCGTATGACCATTTTGGGAATTTGTCGGTTCTGTTGAATAGCGAATCCGGATAGAGCTGTTCAAGTACAGTGTTTGCCATCTGCTCGGAAAAAGGCTTTTGTTGGCCAAATCCTGAAAGTGGAACAAGTGCTGTAAGGTTTAAAAGAATTAAAAATAACTTTTTCATCAGGTTCCTAATTTTTGATTGTTAAGGATTTGTCCGTACTTCCGGCTGTAAACTGACTGACAGTCTTCGCAGTTCTTGTGTCGGATTTCGAAAGATGGATATTACGGCTTTTCTCACCCGCGACCTCGATATACAGTTCAGGAGCTTCTAATGCTTGGATATGATCTAGATTTATCGCAGTGCTATTGTTGATGGCGATTAGTGGATTATTCTCTGTTGTTCTTAATGTGATATTTTTCAGATTAACCTGAGAAGCTTCAATGATTTCTATACCCTTATTTGCTTCCAATGTTGCATTCTCTATCCAGATATGCTGAATATGCATTTCAGGGAGGCCACGTAAGAAAATTCCTTTTGAAGCTCCTTTCGCCACGATATTTTTGATATAGAAGTTTTTGAATTGCGGTGTTTCTTCTGTAATCGGGAGCGTGACTGTTTTTACAGCAGACCTCTTTTCTCCTGCCAATGGAACCGGATCTACAGCCGCATAATACATGTCAAATAGAATTGCTTCGCCCGGGATATCAACCATATTGATATTATTGATGAAGATATTTTCTACAACTCCTCCACGACCTCTTGTCGTTTTGAAGCGAAGTCCGATATCAGTCCCAATAAACGAGCAGTCTTCCACCCAGATATTACGGGCACCCCCGCTCATCTCGCTCCCAATTACAAATCCACCATGGGCATGATAAACAATATTATTGCGAATAATGACATTTTCGGTTGGCTTGCCGCGGTCACGCCCGGCTTTATCACGTCCAGATTTTATACATATGCCGTCATCGCCGACATCAAATGTACAATCTTCAATCAACACATTCTTGCAGGACTCCACATCTACACCATCGCCATTTTGGCCATACCAGGGGTTACGAACCGAGAGCTTGCGTAAGGTCAGATCTTCACATAGTAAAGGGTGTATATTCCATGCCGGAGAGTTTTGTATCGTTACTCCTTCCAACAATACTTTTTTACAGTTTGTAAATACCAAAAGATTGGGCCTTAAAAAATCTTTGACATCTTTGAAATCATCGACTGTTGTGCCTGGGCGGATGACCCCCGCTTTCTTTTCTTGCGAACCTTTCAGCGAACTTGCAGAGGGATACCAGATCTCATTGTTGCTGTCGACAGTGCCGCCAGAGGCAACGAGATTTTTCCATTGTGATGTTGTGAGTTTACTCTTTTTAACCATCCTCCAAGCATCTCCGTTACCATCGATAATGCCATTGCCCGTAATGGCAATATTATATAGGTTCTTGCCCGATATCGGATTTTGATTGCGCCAGGCCGGCTCACCTTCCCAATTAGATTCAACAAGCTTATATTGATTAAAGTCTTTGGTGAAAAGCAGTACGGCATTTCGTTTGAGATGCAGGTTTACATTGCTCTGCATTTCAATAGGTCCTGTCAACCAAATTCCGGCAGGGATCAGTACCACACCGCCGCCACGTTCGCTACACATACGGATCGTTTGGTTGATTGACGCTGTATTAAGAAATTGACCGTCACCTTTAGCACCATAATTGCCGATATTTAACGTGTCTTTCTTAAATTCGACCTGTTGTACGATAGGACGGGCAGGCTCTTGGGCTATACACAGCTGTGGTAGCACGAGAAGCAATCCAAGAGCGGATTTCAATGTACGTGAATAGTGCTTTTTAAACGAATTCATTTTTTACATTTTGGTTTAAAAATGGTTATTTGTAAAAGCAATTGTACATTCTTTGTCCCTAACTTGGATGAAAAACTTATGCAATCGTTACCGGTCATTACTTATCGATCAAATGTAAGGTTTGGTACCCAATCCTTGAATACACGTTGAAAACTAAGGCTATCGGCCTCTCTATCTGTTAACAGGCGACTCCATTTGACACGATTTTGTGACATTGAACCCGCGCCTTTGTTTTTATATTCTGCGAAATAAGCTGTTTTCTCATTTGACTCTTTGCCCCAGTTGTGCCAACCTTTGTCTTCAATAAATTTGGGAAGGTTACAATGCATGAAGATTACTTTGGCATAAGGTCGCCAAGGGCGTCCCAGATAGCATGTTTTTGTGTCTTTATTTCCTGTGATGTTGCAGTTGTTAAAGATATAGCCAAAATCTACCTGTTCGGGCGTAGATGCTGCGGTAATATAGCCCTTGTTTTTGCAGTGCAGTTCGCAATTTTCAAACCAGGCCGTGGACCCGCCAAAGATAAAATCTACAGTACCTTCGATATAGCATTGGTAATAAAGCTGTCTTGTTCCCTTCCCGAAAGTGTATAAGGTGTCTTGAAATCCTAAGAAGCGACAATTGAGAAACAAATTACGGTCTCCGGAGATCCATGCCGCCACTGCCTGGCCCACCGGGCCGGATCCATTTTCGAAAGAAAGGTTTATGGCCGTAAAATCGTCCCCATAGCAATAAAAACTTGCTGAGCCAGAAGTACCCATTTCCTCACCAAAACGATTTTTCTTTTGCGCATAATCGTCATAACTGATAATCGTTTTAAATTTATCTTCACCGACTAATGTAACAAACTGCTTGCTCCCCGGGAGGATGATTTTTTCGCGATATGTCCCGTTTTTGATATATATTTTCGTTTCCTTTTTTCGAAAATCTGGGACAGCATCAATGGCATCTTGAATTGTCGTGAAATTTCCCGTACCATCTTTGGCCACGACAAAATCATAACTCTTTACTTCCGCAGCAAAAAGAAAAAAAGGAATTAAAAAAAGGGAAAGTATGATCGTTCGCATTCCAAATTGTTTAATTGGTCAATGAAATTACCAATATTAAAGCCTTCCTTAAAGGAAATCCACCAAAATAAATGCGCAAACGTTATCGGTCACGTTTGCGTTAACCGATTGAAAAGACAATTGTAGCATGCTACCATGGCATGAAGCGTGCACTTGTATCTTGAAATATTGCGTGTTTTGGATACCTTTGATTGAGTTCGTATAGCCACAAAAGGATGTTCAGAACGATTAAGAGGCCTAAATTGTCTATATGGAGTTCAATTGTATTGCATTTAAAAAGCAATTTCTCTAAGTTTGTTCAACAAATTTCTCAACATGGACATCCAATCACTCTATCAGATTTATAAGCAGTATCCTAATATCACAACGGATACACGTAAAATTGAAAAGGATAGTATTTTTTTCGCCTTAAAAGGAGCCAATTTCAATGGAAATGCTTTCGCCGAGAAAGCGCTTGAAATGGGCGCTAAATATGTTGTTATTGATGAAGAAACTTACCGAAAAGGAGAAGCGTATATTCTTGTTGATGATGTTTTAAAAACACTACAGCAGCTTGCAAATTACCACAGACAGCAGCTACATATTCCAATTATTGGTGTGACGGGTACAAATGGAAAAACGACTACGAAGGAACTATTGTATGCCGTTGTTTCACAGAAATATAAAGCATATGCGACGAAAGGAAATTTGAATAATCATATTGGTGTTCCCTTAACATTATTGGCAATAGATGATTCCATTGAGCTGGCAATCATCGAGATGGGGGCAAACCATCTGGAAGAAATTGCTTTTTTGTGTGGGATTGCCGAACCGACACATGGTTTGATTTCTAACGTTGGTAAAGCACATCTAGAAGGTTTTGGATCTTTTGAAGGGGTGAAGAAAACCAAAGGTGAACTATACGATTGGCTGCAAGACCATCAAGGTGTATTATTTTTGCAGGCCGATAACCCACATCTCAAAGAGATGGCTTCCGCTCGCCAGATCGCTGACATTGTTACCTATGGTTTCTCGGAAGGTAATGATGTGATTGGAAAGCTTCTTAAAGCAAATCCCCTTTTGCAGATTGAATGGCAAAAAAAGGGTACGGCCGAATCTTATGTAGTTGATACGCAGTTAACAGGATCTTATAATACCGAAAACTTTCTTGCGGCAATTGCAGTGGGTCTGCATTTTGGCGTTTCTTCTGAGGCGATCAATCGGGGCATTGAAGGATACACACCTACCAATAATCGCTCGCAGGTTATGAAAACGGCCCACAATACGCTGATCTGCGATTATTATAATGCCAATGCAACAAGCATGGCCGCTGCACTGGATAATATCCGGATTATTGAAGCGGATAAGAAGGCTATTGTATTGGGTGATATGTTTGAATTGGGAGCCGAATCCTTTGAAGAACATAAAAAAATTGTTGAAAACGTAAGAGCTATTCCTGCAGATCGCAAGATTTTTGTCGGCAAAGAATTTTTCGCGCATCGGTATGAAGGTGGAGAGTTTTATGAAACTACTGCCGAAGCAAAACAAGCAATCAGCGAAAAGCCGATAACTGATGCCACAGTTTTATTGAAAGCATCACGCGGCATGGCTTTTGAAAATCTGGTCGATTTACTGTAGCCTTTTTAGCTTTGTGTTATGCACAACTAGGGGATAAGTTCGGGGTGCGACCATATTGCGACCATGGTGCTCCCGCATTGAATGTAGTTAGAAAGGTGGACTCAACGTGGACTCACGGTGGACTTACCGTGGTCGCATGGCGAAGATAGTAGCTGTTTACTGTGGCTTTGGTGCCGCGGAATACCAAATTACCCATCAGGCAGATTTGAGTGAAAAGGAAGTGCAAAACAAACAGTTTTGTCATGTAAGGATTAAATAATGAGTAAAATGAGCAAATTCGTTCTACGGAGAAATGATGCTCATTTGGAAAAACGTACCTTTGTTGCATATAATGGATAAAAGACGTTTTTTTTTAGAAATAGCCTATTTTGGACAGGCTTATCATGGTTGGCAAATTCAGAATAATGCAATTTCCGTGCAGGAAGTACTGAATAAAGCGCTTGAAACCCTGTTGCGGGAGCCCATTGAAACAACCGGAGCTGGCCGTACAGATACGGGTGTTCATGCCAAGCAATTGTATGCGCATTTCGATGCTGTCCCCGTGGGTATTCTACAAAATGCGGATCGTTTTATTCATTCGCTCAATGCTTTATTGCCCTTTGATGTGGCTGTGAAGCGCTTGATCGAAGTGGAACCCGAAGCACATGCTCGCTTCGATGCAACGCAAAGATCATATGAATACCATCTTCATTTTCATAAAGATCCTTTTATCTATCCCTATTCATGTTTTATGCGCGATCGTCCGGATGTTGAAAAGATGAATGAAGCTGCACAATTTTTATTGGGTAAACAAGATTTCGAATGCTTTAGTAAGTCTCATACGCAGGTGTTTACAAATATTTGCGATATTCGTAGAGCTGAGTGGGTATGGCATACTGAGCAGCATCTGGTTTTCCACATAACTGCAGATCGTTTTTTGCGCAATATGGTGCGTGCCATTGTAGGAACATCGTTGGAAATAGGGATAAAAGGCAAGCCGGTTTCATTTATGCAAGATGTTATTCAAAGTAAAAACCGCGGAAAAGCGGGTGTTTCTGTTCCTGCACATGGTTTATATTTAACAGAAGTAGCATATCCTTATATATAGAACTTAATAGATATAGAATTTAACGTGAGTCAAGATAAAATAACTGGTAAAACCTACGATATCAATTTAGTGAAACGCATGAGTCGCTATATGCGGCCTTACCATGTGTCATTTTGGATATCGGTCGTTCTAACGATATTGTTGGCCGCTGTGGCGCCCGCTTTGCCTATGCTAATTCAGCATACATTAGATAACTATATTTTAAATTTCGATACCAACGGGTTGTCCCTCATGCTGATAGCGATGTTGGCATTAGTCATCCTGCAGACCTTGATTCGTTATTACCATACCTTAATGACAAATACCTTGGGGCAGTCGGTCATTCGCGATATCCGGATTCAGGTATTTAACCATATTGTTCAACTCCGGCTCAAGTATTTTGATCGTACGGCGTTGGGAAAACTGATTACACGTACCATTTCTGATCTGGAGACTCTTTCCAATATTTTTTCTGAGGGCTTGATCCAGATTATCGGTGATTTATTGCAGCTGGTAGTTATTCTGGTTGTGATGTTTTACTCCGATTGGAAGCTAACATTGATTGTTTTAATTCCCATGCCTTTGATGGTGGCAGCAACTTATGTGTTTAAAGAGGCGATGAAATCTGCTTTTATTGATGTGAGGAAATGGGTTTCCAATTTAAATACTTTTTTGCAGGAACACATTACGGGAGTCGGGATTATCCAATATTTTGCGCGTGAAAAGCAGGAAATGGATAAGTTTAAAGAAATTAATGCGCAACATCGAAATGCACATATTCGAACCAATTGGTACTTCTCCATCTTTTTCCCTGTTTTGGAAATTATCATGGCTATTGCTTTGGGATTATTGGTATGGTTTGGTTCCAAACAAATTATGGGTGATGTGATCTCTCCGGGTGTAGTTGTAGCCTTCATCATGTATATCAATATGATCTTTAGGCCCATTCGGGAACTTATTGACAAGTTCAATACACTTCAAATGGGTATGGTCAGTGCTGAACGAATTTTTGAAGTCTTGGATACCGATGAAAAGACGCCTAATTTGGGGACTTTGAAACCCGCACATATCAAAGGAGAGATTGCGTTTCGCGATGTTTGGTTTGCTTATAATGAGGAAAATTGGGTTCTGAAAGATGTTAACTTCAACGTTAATCCGGGCGAGACTTTAGCTTTAGTTGGGGCTACTGGTGCGGGAAAATCTTCTACCATCAATATTCTAAGCCGGTTTTATGAAATCAATAAGGGTGAAATTCTATTGGATGGCCGTAATATCCGGGATTATGACCTTGATTATCTGAGAAATACCATTTCGACAGTATTGCAGGATGTATTTCTCTTTTCGGATAGTGTCATCAATAACATTACATTAGGTGATCCTGCAATATCTAGAGAGCAGGTGATCGAAGCGGCAAAGGAAGTGGGTGCGCATGATTTTATTATGCGATTGCCTGGGGGCTATGATTATGATGTGAAAGAGCGGGGAGCAACCTTATCTGCGGGGCAGGCACAATTGATTTCTTTTATACGGGCTTTGGTACACGATCCTCGGATTCTTATTTTGGACGAAGCGACTTCTTCGGTAGATACCGAAACGGAAGAAATGATTCAACATGCAATTGATAATCTCATGAAAGGAAGAACATCGATTGTTATTGCCCACCGCTTGTCCACCATTCAGAAGGCGGACAAGATTATTGTGTTGGATAAAGGCGAGATCAAGGAAATCGGAACGCATCAGGAATTGCTATCTTTCGATGGTTATTATAAAAAACTATACGATTTGCAATTTCATTCCGCAGGGATTTAATTAAGTGATAATACTCTCTTTGGGGATAGTTTCTTCGTCTTCGATACGTGTATTTGCTTTGATTTCGGAACCTCGACCGACTAGAACGTTTGCTCCGATTGAGACATTTGGGCCGATGTTGACAAAATCTTCAATAATGGTGTTGCTTTCGATAACGGCGGAACCGGCAATAACGCAGTGGTTGCCTATTTGTACATCTGGAGCGATCGAAGCGCCAGGGAGAATAATGGTGCCTTCACCAATTTCGGCTCTTTTTGATACGTAGGCTTTAGGATGGATGAGGGTCTGGAAGTTCCAGTTTGTGTTTTCTGACACAATCCTTTGGCGGAGACCAGGATTCTTGACTGCGACAAAGAAATTTTCTTCCGTGCCTTTTGATTCATGATGAAGTTGAACCTCGTAATCAAACACATCTTCAATTAGTAACGATTTGTCGATAAGACCACCAATTTCAATCGCTAAATCTTCTGCTACATCTACCGCAGTTTTAGCATGAGCGGTTGCTCCGTATATGTATAACATGGTATTTTTTTTTCGCAAAGATAAAGCTTTCTAAAAAGAAGCCCTTTGATATGATGTAAAAAAATACAACAAAATGTCAGGTTTGATTGTTTTGGTGTTTATAGAGCTGTAGGGTTGGTTGTTTTTTCGGTCGCAATTATATTGCATATGAAAATCAATTTATCTAAGTTTGTTGATATACAAAAATTAAACTATGATTCAACGTATCCAAACTGTTTATTTGCTGATAGCAGGATTAGTCATATTTGGCTTGTTTCTATTTCCCTATGTTAATTATAGCGATTTAGTGGGTTTAGGAAAGAATGTGAAGGTGACTGGTGTGTATAGTGTTGCTGCTGGCCAGTCTGTACATGAGGGGGGATTTGGTTATATTCTCCAGACTGTGGTGACCGTGTTATTGGGAGGACTTCCGCTATTTACGATATTTAAATTTAAAAAGCGTAAAGTTCAACTTTTGCTTATATGGGTAGAGATTGTGGCGATCATCTTATTTGCAATCTGGTTATACTCGTCTGCAAGTACTCATCTTGCCACCGTGAGCCAGTTTTTAGGTGCCGGGAATATCGGGGTAGGTTTCTTTTTGTTGCCAATTTCGATTATTTTCTGTGCGTTAGCTATGGGTGGAGTACGTAAAGATGAAAAGTTAATCCGATCTGCCGATCGATTGCGAGCATAATTTTAAGACAATAAAACAATACGAGTTAAAGCCACGAAGATCGTGGCTTTTTTAAATATAATATGATATGAATGTTTTTTTGCGATATGTTGTTGTCGTGATCCTCTTTCTTGGAAGTGGGCTTGTAAAGGCTCAGTCAGCAGATTCATTGCTGGTTGTTGACGATATTCAATTCGATGTGCGGGAATTTCACTTCGATGAGCGTAAGAATGAACTGGTGATCAATTTGTTTGCGATATCCTATAGTACCGATCCACGGGAATATAAAATGAATACCTTTTCCACGCAAGTGTTGGATCAGAAGAAACAACCCCATTTCTTTTCAACGATTCAGATGGGAAATGTTTTGGTTAAATTTGAAGATAAGCAGAATTATCTGCATTATTTGCTAGAAGAAGATAAGCCTGTGGATATACAGGTCGTTGTCAAGGATTGGAAGAAAACGGATAAGCCGTTTATGATTAAACTGGTGTTTGAGAGCAGTACGGAAGAGGGTGAGTTTTTGGAAGTTCCTATTCCATTAAAGAAATAATAGATTTTGGGGGCTTGATCAAAAAAAATGCTTCGGTGCGATAGCGCCGAAGCATTTTTTTTTTGATTGGTCAATATTATCGATTGTATCTGATCTGTTGTTTGTCCATCATGCCCATCTGATCTTTCATCATTTTGATCTGATCGGCCAATAATTTGTTTTTATCTGCTTTTTTCGCTTCCTGAAGAAGTTTTTCGGCTTCACGCTTGTTGCGTTTTGCCATTGCTACACCTGCCAGGCTTAATTTTGCTAAAGCGATATTATGATCCATATGTAGACCCAACGCCAATGCCTTCTTAAAATATTTTTCGGATTGCATAGGTGCGCGTTGTGATTCGATCAGTCCGATCAGCATATTGTAGTAACCGTGCTGTTGTGGGATCAATTGCTTTTCGTAGTTGGTGATTTTACGTAGCCATTTTTCAGCTGCGGCCATATTTTGTTTACGCATATACCATTGCGCAATCAGCATATATTCGTGGAAAAATACAGTAACAAAGCCTAAGATCGTGATCAGGATACCTAAGATTCCCCATCCCCAATTTCCAGTCCAGAATAAGGCAACTGTTCCGATCAGCAATGCACTGCAAATAATGATTCTAACGAGATTTGACATAAATCTTTGTTTAAAATATTTGTATTCAATTTAATTCTGCAAATATCCGTTAATTTCACCGTTTAAGCAACTCGTTCAGGTGGTTATTTTGTAAAAATGTGTTTTTCCCCTGAAGAGGATATGGATAAACGAGATGTACTCGTGTTTTTTTGCTGTAGTCCCTTAAGAAGAGCTTATGTGGATAAATTTGCCTTTATATGCAACTTTATCTATGTTTGGGGTATGGAAAAGCAATACGATGATTCTTGGGCTCCTGTGCTAAAGCCTTTGTTTGGTCAGCCCTATATGAAACAGCTGTCTACTTTTGTGCAAGAAGAGCGTCAGAAAACGAAAGTGTTTCCACCGGCCGATCTGGTGATGAATGCTTTTAAGCTGACGCCATTGGACCAGGTAAAAGTAGTTATATTGGGGCAGGATCCTTACCATAATGATGGGCAGGCGCACGGCTTGTCTTTCTCTGTACCAGAAGGGATTGCTTTGCCGCCATCCTTAAAAAATATCTTTAAGGAATTACAAGACGATATACCCGGTTTTGTTGAGCCGCATGCTGGCGATTTGACCTATTGGGCCAAACAGGGTGTACTGTTGTTAAATGCGACATTGACAGTACAGGCGCATTTAGCTGGTTCACATCAGAAGAAAGGTTGGGAGATTTTTACAGATAGTATTATTCATGCCATTTCGGAGCGTTGTGAACATGTGGTATTTCTGTTGTGGGGCAGTTATGCCCAAAAGAAAAGTGTGCTTATTGATGCGAAGAAGCATCTTATACTAATGGCGGTTCATCCATCACCGTTGTCTGTCTATCGTGGTTTTTTTGGTAGTAAACATTTTTCACGCGCAAACCAATATTTGATGGAACATGGTAAAGTCCCAATTGATTGGCGCCTGGTTTAAGTTTTGTCTTGAGTTAAATAAACATCATTGCCGGTGATCGTCGCATGGAGCAAATACGTCCAAAAGCGAGATTCCGGTAATGATATTTTTGATCGACTTATTCCTTCGTTTAATATTCTACCTAATATTCTAAAGGAATAATTGGTTCTTTTTTGCTGGTTGACATAATCATCATGGTTTGGAATGTCTTTACAAAAGGTATTTTGGAGATTTTTTCCATGATGACGCCTTCATAAGCTTTGATATCTTTTACGTAAACCTTGAGGATGAAATCACAATTGCCTGTGACGTGGTGGCATTCGGTCACCTCGGGTATCATTTTGACAGCAGCAACAAACTCAGGGATAGCGTTATGTGTATGGAAATCGAGTGAGATCTGGATAAACGATTTTATTCCGAGTCCCAGTTTCTCCTCGTCTACAAAAGCATGGTAACTTTTGATGAAGCCAGAGTTTTCCAGTTTTCGCACGCGCTCTAAAGTTGGTGCGGGAGATAGTCCGATGCTAGATGCGAGTTGCAAATTAGTTATACGACCATTCTCTTGTAATAGTTTAAGAATTTTTAAATCTGTTTTATCCGGTGCAAAGGGCATATCTTAAGTCTTAATAATCAATAGTATTTGTAAATATACAAAATTATATTTGGAAATTTAAAAATATACAAAATTATTGATGATTAATAGATTTTAGCTATATTGTGTTTGTCTAGTTATAATTTTAATCGATGTAAAATCATTTGACTGTCATAATCGATTGAAATGTGCTCATTTTAATGAAATGGAGTGATAAATGTCATTTTTTTATTAAAAATGCCTTCGTAAGGTGCTATTAAATGCTGTTTTATTGGCTTTGAAATTGTAACTTTGCAGTTCGATAGGTGCGGAGGTGAAGCCCTCCCAAATTAGTTAAACCGTGAGAGCGCAATATGAGTACTAAAGACGACGATTTGTTAAAAGAGCTGGAGCTCGAAGAATATAAATACGGGTTCACGACAGATATCGAAATGGAAATTGCAGCCAAAGGCCTTACTGAGGATACGGTTCGTTTTATTTCGGCAAAAAAGAATGAACCTGAATGGCTATTGGAATGGAGATTAAAAGCTTTCCGTCATTTCTTGACGTTAAGAATGCCTACTTGGCAGAATTTCAAAGCTCCTGAAATTGATTTTCAAGAGATTTCCTACTATGCAGCCCCGAAAGCAAAACCACAGCTTAATTCGATTGATGAAGTTGACCCTGAGTTGATTGCTACCTTTGAAAAATTGGGGATTCCTTTGGATGAGCAAAAAATATTGGCAGGCGTTGTGGCGGTAGATGCTGTCTTTGACTCGGTATCTGTCAAAACAACGTTTCGTGAGAAATTAAAAGAACAAGGTGTTATTTTCTGTTCATTTGGTGAGGCTGTGCAAGAGCATCCTGACCTGGTGAAAAAATATTTGGGTACAGTGGTTCCACAGACGGATAACATTTATGCCGCGTTGAATTCTGCAGTATTTTCGGATGGATCCTTTGTTTATGTTCCAAAAGGTGTTAGATGTCCAATGGAATTATCGACCTACTTCCGTATCAATGCACAGAATACCGGACAATTTGAACGCACGTTGATCATTGCAGATGAGGGAGCTTATGTTTCTTATTTGGAGGGATGTACTGCGCCTATGCGTGATGAAAACCAGCTGCATGCTGCGGTAGTTGAATTGATTGCCGAACGCGATGCTGATATTAAATATTCTACCGTGCAAAACTGGTACCCTGGTGATAAAGATGGAAAAGGTGGTATTTATAACTTTGTAACCAAGCGTGGAATCTGTAAGGGTGATAACAGTAAAATCTCCTGGACACAGGTAGAAACTGGTTCTGCAATTACATGGAAATACCCTGGTGTGATTTTAAAGGGTGATAACTCTATTGGCGAGTTTTACTCTGTAGCCATGACACGTAATTATCAGGTAGCTGATACAGGAACGAAGATGGTTCATTTGGGTAAAAACACGAAATCTAAAATTATTTCTAAAGGTATTTCTGCCGGTAAGAGCCACAACAGTTATAGAGGTTTAGTGAAAATCGGTCCAAATGCAGACAACTCACGTAACTTTACCCAATGTGACTCCTTATTGATCGGTGATAAATGTGGGGCACATACATTCCCTTATATCGAAAATAGAAATAAGACAGCCAAATTAGAGCATGAGGCGACTACTTCCAAAATCGGTGAGGACCAAGTATTCTATTTGAATCAACGTGGTATCGATTCTGAGAAAGCTGTTGGTTTAATTGTCAACGGGTATGCAAAGGAAGTATTAAATCAATTGCCGATGGAGTTTGCTGTAGAGGCTCAAAAATTATTGGCAATTTCATTAGAAGGTTCAGTAGGATAGATAAAAAATCATTGGGAATGTAGTTTATGACGCTACATTACACCATACTCAATACGAATAAAATGTTAAGCATTAAAAATTTACATGCGTCTGTAGAAGACAAACAAATATTAAAAGGGTTAAACCTAGAAGTAAAAGCTGGAGAAGTTCATGCGATTATGGGACCAAACGGTGCTGGTAAAAGTACATTAGGTAATGTATTAGCCGGACGTGAATCATATGAAGTAAGTGAAGGTTCTGCACTATTGGACGGTGTAGATTTATTGGATCTCTCACCTGAGGATCGTGCACGTGAAGGGCTGTTTTTGGCTTTTCAATATCCTGTTGAGATTCCGGGCGTATCGAATATCAATTTCTTGAAAACAGCTGTAAATGATATTCGTGAGTATAAAGGCCTTCCTCCAATGGAAGCGAAGGAATTTTTACAAATGGTAAAAGATAAGCAAAAATTGGTTGAATTTTCGGCTAATTTGGCTAACCGCTCTTTAAATGAAGGATTTTCCGGTGGTGAGAAAAAGCGTAACGAAATTTTTCAATTAGCGATGTTGAATCCGAAATTATCTATTTTGGATGAGACAGATTCTGGTTTGGATATCGATGCCCTTCGTATCGTTGCAAATGGCGTGAATCAATTGCGCTCTAAAGACAATGCTTTTATTGTTATTACACACTACCAACGTTTGTTGGATTATATCGTTCCAGATTTTGTTCACGTATTGTACAATGGCCGTATCGTGAAATCGGGACCTAAAGAATTGGCTTTGGAGCTCGAAGAAAAAGGATACGATTGGTTAAAAGAATATGATACACAAAACGCCTAATCTTTTACCTGAGTAAATAGGATTGGAAGAGAATTTTGGCGATTTGATTAAAAAATAACATGAGTACATTAGTTTCAGAATCATTACTTCAACAAGTGTTGGGAGCTTTCAAAGAGCAAGGCGTTTCAGACGAACCTTCGTTTTTCGTGGAGGCCCGCCAACTTGCATTCGAACGTTTCGAAGCAGCAGGCTTTCCCACCGTTAAGAATGAAGAATGGAAATATACAAACATCCACAGTATTATCAATAAGCCTTATGCGCTTGATGTCGATGTGGATATCGAAGACTTAGACTTTAGTGCAGGGGAGATTCCTCAGTTGGATGCTTACCGCATTATCTTGGTGAATGGTCAGTATGTGTTAGCAGTAAGTGAATTAGAAAATGTGAAGGGACTGTCGGTTATTCCAATGGATGAAGCCACTTCAGAGCCTGCATTCGAGAGCCATTTTGCGAAATATGCGGACATGTCAGACAATATTATGGTCGCATTGAATACGGCTGCTTTTACAAATGGTGTTTTTATCCATTTGAAAAAGGGAGTTGTACTTGATAAACCAATACAGATTATTCATGTCGCTACAGGGAAAGAGGATTTCTTTGCACAAACACGTAATTTGATCGTTGTCGAGCCAAATGCAGAACTTGAATTGATCGAAAGCTTTATCACTGCAGAAGGTACCGCAAATAATGTGCACAATAAGGTCTCTGAGATTATCGTCAAAGAGAACGCTAAAGTACAACATTATTATTTGCAGCTCGCAGAATCTGTAAGCCGTTACTTTAATCATACAGAGGTATACCAAGAAAAAGATAGTCTTTATAATAATTACAACTGTAATTTTCCTGGCGCCTCGTTTATCCGTAACAATATCAATGTTCGCTTGGATGCAGCGCATGTGGAGAGCCATTTATATGGAATCAACTTAACTGCAGGTGATCAATTGGTCGATAATCATACCATCGTAGACCATCTTAAGCCACATTGTGAGTCTTACGAATGGTATAAAAATATTACACAGGACAAATCCGTTGCAGTTTTCAATGGAAAAATCTTTGTGCGTGAGGATGCTCAAAAAACAAATGCTTTTCAGCAGAACAATAATATGTTGATGTCAGACAATTCGGCGGTTTATACCAAACCGCAACTGGAGATCTTTGCAGATGACGTAAAATGTTCACACGGATGTACCATCGGTCAGTTTGATAATGAAGCCTTATTTTATTTGAGAGCAAGAGGAATTGGTGAAGAGTCTGCCCGTATCCTGTTGGTACATGCATTTGCATTTGACGTAACTACACGTTTCTCTAATGAGGTTGTTCGCAAATATGTGGAAGAGCTTGTAGAAGAAAGCCTAAGAACAAATTAAATCCATTTAGGATCATATAGCTTTTAAAATGGCGTTTACCGACACGGTGAACGCCATTTTTTTATAGAAACAATTGTATCTTTTTGTACGACCATGTACATGTCTTTATATACAACTTACGCTTATAAACCTTGGGTTTTATAGCGTGTTCGCTTTTTCTCTTGTTAAGATCTCTATCGAAAAATAGATTGGAGGGCCTCTTTATATTAGGATATTGGGGTATTATCTTTTTTCAATGCTCCAATTAGGAGGCTGGCAAGAAAGAAAGTATAATGCTATAAAACAGAAAAAGCTTCCAAATTTTGGAAGCTTTTTTAGAGCGAAAGACGAGATTCGAACTCGCGACCCCAACCTTGGCAAGGTTGTGCTCTACCAACTGAGCTACTTTCGCGTTGATGCTACAAAAGTAAGGCATTTATTCGTATTCTGCAAGAGAAAAAACAAAAAATGTTAACTTAAATCGATCGCATCAACACAATTAATACCGTCTATAGCCGCTGAAATGATACCTCCGGCATAACCCGCACCCTCACCACAAGGGTAAAGTCCTTTGACCTGAGGGTGTTGTAAATCTTCTTTATTTCTAGGAATTCGAATCGGCGAAGATGTACGTGATTCTACACCAACCAAAATGGCTTCATTGGTATAATACCCTTTCATCTTTTTGCCAAAGATTGGCAGTGCACCGCGTAATGCTTCGTGAACAAAAGCAGGTAGCACTTCGGTGAGATCTGCAGATGCTGTTCCGGGTTTGTAAGAGTTTTCTGGCAGATCCATCGATACACGCCCTTCGACAAAGTCGACCATGCGTTGTGCGGGAGCAACAAGTTTACCACCACCTACAGTAAAAGCCTTTCGCTCGATCTCCTTCTGAAAATTAAGTAATGCAAAAGGATCCCTATGTGCATTGGCAACGTCCTCAAGGTTAATCTGAATGACGGTACCTGAATTGGCGTGCGGATTATTTCGTTTGGATGGGGACCATCCGTTGACAACGATTTCATCTAAATCTGTTGCACAGGGAGCGATAACGCCACCCGGGCACATGCAGAATGAAAATACCCCACGGTCATTAACCTGTTCAACCAAACTATAATATGCAGGGGGTAAATGCTCGCTTCTAACCTGACAATGGTATTGCGCCTGATCAATGATTGACTGCGGATGTTCGATGCGCACACCCAATGCAAAGGCTTTGGCTTCGATCAGCCAGTTATTACGGTGAAAAAGCTCAAAGATGTCCCGTGCAGAGTGTCCTGTTGCTACGATGACGTGATCGGCCTTAATTTCTTCGCCACTGGCTAACTTGACACCGCGCACATGACCGAAAGATTCTAAAATGTCGTCGACACGTTGGTCAAAATGAAATTCACCCCCAAATTCAAGAACACTCTCACGCATTGCTTCAATAATATGCGGTAGTTTATTTGTACCAATATGTGGCCGTGCATTGACTAGAATATCTGTCGTAGCACCATGAGAAACAAAAAGATTGAGCACTTTGTCTACATCACCTCTTTTATTGGAACGTGTATATAGTTTCCCGTCGGAGTAAGTTCCGGCTCCACCTTCACCAAAACAGTAGTTTGATTCGGGATTTACGATGCCTTCCCGGTTCAGCTTTGCGAGATCGCGTCTACGGTCCTGTACTTTCTTACCGCGTTCGATTACAATTGGTTTGAGCGCACGCTCAATGCAGCGGATAGCCGCAAATATGCCGGCAGGGCCTGCACCAATAATAATAACGGATTTTCCGTCTTTGACAGACTTGAAATTATTTTCGTAAATTTCAGGAACAGGCTGTTCATCGATATAGTAGATAACCCTTGCCCGGTAGACCACCTGTTTGCTTCGGGCATCAATCGAACGTTTCCGGATTTTATAACCTTTGATTTGCTGGGGTTGAACGCGTAAAGCTTTTATGCCCTGCTGTATAATGTACTGTTCGTCCTCGATCTTTTCTGGAAGTATCGCAATTTCGATTTCTTTTTGCATAGTATAGGGGCTGGGTTTTTATCCCAAAACCGAGACAAAGTTAATGAATATTGGCTATTTGGAGATTTGGAAATAAAAATATTCTTATCTTAGTAAGAGCTTGGTATATGCTTTGATAGTGTAACCGTATAATTTGAATAGTATTTAATTCTTTGAACAATGAAAATTAAAAGATTTTTGGTCGCCCTATGTGGTTTATTTGCATTAGTATCATTAAACTCCTGTGGCTACAATACGATGGTCTCACAAGATGAGAATGTGAAAGGAAAATGGGCACAAGTTGAAAATGCGTATCAACGTCGTGCGGATCTAGTTCCAAATTTGGTTAATACGGTAAAAGGAGCGGCAAAGCACGAAGAAAGTACATTGACGGCCGTTGTAGAGGCAAGAGCTAAAGCAACTTCGGTGACGATTAATGCCGACGATTTGTCTGAGGAGAATATTGCCAAGTTTCAAAAAGTTCAGGATGAATTCAGCGGTTCGTTGAGTCGTCTTTTGGCGTCGGTTGAAGCTTATCCTGATTTGAAGGCAAATCAGAACTTTTTGGAATTACAAGCACAGTTGGAAGGTACTGAAAATCGTATTTCAACAGAACGTAGATCTTACAATGAAGCGGTACAGCAATACAATACCACCGTACGTAGCTTCCCGAATAATTTAATGGCGGGTATGTTCGGATTTAAGGCGAAAGGTACATTTACTGCAGCCCCAGGTTCGGATAAAGCGCCAACGGTATCATTCTAATAGTAAATTGTTAGTAATGAACAGGACGATGGATGATGCGGCTTTCGTAGAAGCACATCATCCATTTTTTTATCGTGTTTTAACTAGTTTTAGATACTTTGAATCTGGAATAACCCTCTGTTAATCTGGTCTTGGAGTGCAAACGTATACAGACTATGGCATTAAATTCTGAAGAACAAGAGAAGATCGTTCACGCCATTAATGTGGCTGAAAACGAGACTTCCGGTGAGATTCGTGTAGTGGTAGAAAATCATTGCCCCGATGAGGTACATGATCGTGCAACACATTATTTTTCCAAATTGGGCATGCATAAGACCACGTTGAAAAACGGTGTTCTTATTTATATCGCGCTTGAGGATCATAAATTTTCCATTATCGGCGATAAGGGAATCCACCAACGTGTAGAAAGTGATTTTTGGAACAGTACCAAAGATCTTATGGTGGCGGAGTTTCGGGTGGATCGCATTGTTGAGGGCTTGGTCAAAGGGATCGATCATGCGGGTAAACAATTGGCAAAATTCTTTCCGCGTGAACACGATGACATCAATGAGCTTCCAAATGATATTGTTTTTGGAGACCGTTAATTGTTAAGTGACCAGCAAGAACCCCGAGCTGCTATTGCCTGTCTCGCAAATAGATTGATAAAATTGTGATAAACCCGACTTCGGGATTCACCGAACGCCATTAGGAGCATGAAAGCTGCTTAAGGCAAATAAAAATGAATAAAAGAGAATAATAGGATGAAATTTGTATCGAGATTATTTTCTCGGATTCGAATCCCTGCTATGGCTATGTTGCTTTGTATGCTGTCGATAGCCACAGTATTGGGTCAAGATTTCCCGGAAACATCAAACAGACTTGTCAATGATTATACAAACACATTGACAGCAAGTCAGAAGCAATTATTGGAGCAGAAGCTATTGGCATTTGAGGATTCCGCATCTACACAAATTGCTGTGGTTATGATGAATTCTACCGGCGGCTATGATATTTCTGATTATGCAGTCCGTTTAGCGAAAAAATGGGGTATTGGGAATAAAAAGTATAATAACGGTATTCTGTTGTTGGTAGCCCTGGGAGATCGTGCGGTAACTATTCAAACAGGTTATGGTATAGAAGGGGCTGTCCCCGATGCCATTGCCTATCGTATTATTGAAAATGATATCAAGCCGGCTTTTCGTCAGGGAGATTACTACAAAGGAGTCGACGATGCGACCAGTTCCCTAATTTCCTACACAAAAGGCGAATACAAAGCTGATCCAAAACAACCGAAAGGAAAGGGATCAGGTTCGGTGATGTTTGTCATTATTATTGTGATATTCTTGATTGTTATTTTCTCCAATCGCGGTGGCCGCGGTGGAGGTGGTGGAGGCGGCCGTGTAATGAATGGACGTGGCGCTTCTGATATCTTTTGGTGGACATTGCTGAATGGTCTTGGCGGCGGTGGCGGCCGAGGTGGTGGCGGTGGCTTCGGCGGCGGCTCAGGTGGCGGTTTTGGTGGTTTCGGTGGCGGTGATTTTGGCGGTGGCGGTGCTTCAGGACGTTGGTAACAACTTTGCTAAATAATGTTAAATAGGACGACAGTGAAACGGAAATGTTTTACATTTATGGGAAGTATATAATTATGAAAAAGGGAATATTAATGGGTTTAAGCTTTTTACCAGCCTTGTTAATGGCACAAGAAAGCTACACGGTTACAGGAAAGGTAAACACGACGTCGGACAAAGCGAAAGTGTTTATGCAATATGCTGCCAATGGAACTCGCCAGACAGATTCAGCAACGGTTGTAAAAGGTGAGTTTAAGTTCAACGGACAGGTGGCTTCGCCAACGAAGGGTATGATGATCTATTCACCGGAAGGCTTATCTTTCGCTGAACTTAGAAATAGTCAAAAGCAGCCTGAAACAGCACAGCTGTATCTTTCTAAAGGAGTTATCAAAGTCGATGCAACCAAAGGATTCAAAAATGCAACCGTCTCGGGTACAGCGCTCAATGATGATCTGACGCAGTACAAGGCTTTTGTGAAACCTCATACAGATGCGTTCGAGGCGTTGAACCAACAATATTATGCGGCTTCGGAGACTCAAAAACAGGATCCTAAATTCATCGAAGGTTTGCAAAAACAGGCTGGTGAGATTTCCGAAAAAATGGAAAAAGCAGATGCTGAATTTATTAACAAAAACCCAAAAAGCTGGTACACGTTGGATTTGTTGTCTGAGAATGTCAGCGGTGAGAACGTCAATGAATATGTGACTTCTTTTGAGAAATTGTCTCCTGAATTGAAAAATTCTGAAAAAGGTAAGGAATTGGCTGAGCGTATCCAGAAATTGAAAGCAGTTGCTGTTGGTTCGGTAGCGCCTGATTTCACATTGCCAGACACAACAGGAAAGAATATTTCTCTATCTTCTTTAAGAGGTAAATATGTTTTATTGGATTTTTGGGCAAGCTGGTGTGGTCCTTGTCGCCATGAGAACCCGAACGTCGTTGCTGCTTTCAATAAATTCAAAGACAAAGGATTTACCGTGTTTGGTGTTTCTTTGGACAATCCGGGTAAAAAAGATGCCTGGGTGAAAGCTATCCATGATGATAATTTACAACAATGGCCACACGTTTCGGACCTACAGGGTTGGAAATCGGCTCCGGTCAAGTTGTACGAAGTACGTGGTATTCCGCAAAACTTCTTAATCGATCCTTCAGGTAAAATTGTAGCATCAAATTTAAGAGGTGAGGCTTTGGAAGCTAAGTTAGCTGAATTGCTAAAATAAATCGGTATATAACTGCCATTAGGCATTTGAATAACCCCTAATTGTTATACTCAGGTGAGCTGGGTCTACAATTAGGGGTTTCTATTTAATAATAGCTGTCCTGATCAAACTGCGCTTTCATCGTTACTGCGCTAGCGGCTGTGATAACGTGGAAGGAATTCACTAACTTCGCTTGCCGCTATAGCGAAGGATCGCATGGAACTACTATATCCTCGTGTACAACCCAATTAGGGGATGATGAATCCTGAGTTTTAAACAAGTTGAGCAATGGGATTTTTAAAGCAATTGTGGCAATAAAAATTATATAGATGAAGAAAACAGTAATTTTGGGCATATTCTTGGGGACGGTGCTTGCTTCCTGCAGTGGCGATCGGGATAAGGGGATTCCCGTTATCAACCTAGAGGCATTGCATGCCATTCCTTTGGATCACGCTATTGATCAATTGGCTAAAGACACGACTTTTATCGATGTTACACTGCCGCCTAATGCCAGAATCGATCAGTTATCGCAACAGGAGCTGGGCCAGCTAAAAGCTGCAGCATATCGTTTTTATCAGCATGTTACACTGGAAAATAATCAATACCGTGTTGATCTCAAAGATCCAAAGGTATTGCATTTATCGGAACAGGTTGTTAAGGCCTATGAACAGGCAATCAGTAACACGAATCACTTTGCTGACTCGATGGCGAAAGCAGGCCAAGCCATTCAGTTGCCTCCGGTATCTGAAGAGTACCTCAATAATTTGCTTAAATAACAACTGTGTCGGATATGGTCCTATTGTGGCTTTAGGTAACATGATAGTTTAGGTATCAGGTCTTTAACTAAAGTGTTTGGACAATCTAGCAACGAAAGGCATAAAAAAAGAGTATACACGGTGGTGTATACTCTTTTTTTATTGTTAGTTAAGAATAACTTATATCACTTACAAAGAAAGGATTTCAATGATACGAAGTAGGTCTTCATTCATTTTTACGTTATGCTTGATGGCGCTCTTAAAAGGAGTGAATCTTACTTCACTGCAAATTAGTCCGGCCATTTCACCCCTGCGACCTTGTAGTAAAGCCTCTACGGATGCAACTCCAAGCCTGCTGGCTAACACGCGATCCATACATGTTGGGCTTCCGCCGCGTTGGATATGTCCTAAAATTGATAATCTAACATCGTAATGCGGGAAATTTTCCTTGATTTTTTCCGAAACAACCATGCCGCCTTCTTTGTCACCTTCAGCAACAATAATAATGCGGGATGATTTATTTTTACGGGATTTGTCAAGTCTTTTCATGATCGCATCATAGTCTACCTCGAACTCAGGAACCAGAACTGCTTCGGCACCGGTACTGATACCAGAACGAACGGCGATAAGTCCAGAGTCGCGGCCCATCACTTCGATCACAAAAAGCCTATCATGAGACTCGGCGGTGTCGCGAATTTTGTCTACGGCTTGGATAACTGTATTAATGGCTGTATCATAACCAATCGTAAAGTCTGTGCCGGCCAAATCGTTATCAATTGTGCCCGGAAGACCGATGATCGGAAAATCGAATTCTTCTATAAATTTGGATGCACCGGTAAATGTACCATCGCCACCGATGACAACCATGGCATCAATACCGTGGCTGCGTAAATTTTCATAAGCCTGTTTACGTCCTTCAATAGTTTTGAAGGCCTCGCTACGGGCTGTTTTTAGGATAGTACCACCACGTTGTATGATATTGGCTACAGATTTAGCATCCATGGGGATAATCTCACCATTAACTAGACCATCATAACCTCTGCGTACGCCAAATACTTCAAGATTATTGTAGATACCCGCTCTAACAACAGCACGGATACCAGCATTCATTCCTGGAGCATCTCCTCCAGATGTCAAAACAGCAATTTTTTTAATGTTACTCATACGTACTCAAACTTAGCTATTTTTAAGCGTATATACAATTATATTTCCGTTATTAGAAGTCGCCGATAACGCTATTAAGAACAAGCAATAGCTTTTTTAAGTGCAATTCATCTAAGCGTGAGCTAAAGATAATGCAAATTTAATAATTGCTTGTTCTCATGTATCATTCAAGACGGATATCTCCAGCGTATACAGACTATTTTTTTGCCTTAAAGGCGTCAATTCCGCTCTGTAAAAATGCAGTATATTCCGCGACATTATAGTTTGCGCCCGTTTTTGGAACCAATACTGTTCCTGATGCATCGACGATGACATAGAGTGGTTGCGAATTACTGTCGAAAGCTGACGCTTGGAAATCACTGTTTTTATTACCTATAGTTTTGATTTTTTTGCCACTATATTTTGAAACGAATTGTTCGTTTGCCGGTAATTCTGTTTTATCGTCGACAAACAATTCGGCCATAATAAATTCTTCCTTCAGTAGTTTGGCAACCGCGGGATCAGTCCAGACATTTGCCTCCATTTTTCGGCAATTAACACAATTCCAACCTGTAAAATCAATTAATACCGGTTTATTCTGTTCTTTTGAAGCTGCGAGAGCCTCTTCATAATCATAATAAGGATCAAATCCTTTTGGTGTACCACGTTCGTGAAAAATCTCCGCGTATTTTTTAACCTTACCATCATTGTGTGAAGGAGCGGCTGCTATTCCTGCCGACAGGTCAAAGTCCTGTGTTGCCGAAGGTGGCAAGAAGGCTGAAATCGATTTTAGGGGAGCTCCCCATAGTCCCGGTACCATATAGATAACGAAGGAAAATACAATGATAGCGAGAATAGTTCTCGGTACAGAGAGGAATTTTAATTCGCTGTCATGTGAAAACTTGATCTTTCCAATAAGATATAAGCCCATCATACTAAAAATGGCAATCCATAGCGATAAGAATACTTCTCGATCCAGCCAATTCCAATGGTAAGCCAAATCTACATTTGATAAGAATTTCAGCGCTAGTGCGAGCTCTAAGAAGCCAAGTACAACCTTCACTGAATTTAGCCAACCGCCAGATTTTGGTAGGGATTTTAACATCGAAGGGAACATCGCAAATAAGCCAAAAGGAATTGCTAGTGCTATAGAAAAACCGAGCATACCGATTGCAGGACCTAAGCGTTCTCCTTTTGAGGCCGCTTCGACCAATAAGGTGCCAATAATGGGGCCAGTACAGGAGAAAGATACCAGTGAAAGGCTGAATGCCATAAAGAAAAGTCCTACAAGACCGCCTTTGTCGGATTTGGCATCCATTTTATTAACGAAAGAACTTGGTAACGTAATTTCAAAAGCGCCAAAAAAGGACGCGGCAAAAACAACCAATAACAGAAAGAATAGGAAATTAAATACCCCATTTGTCGATAAAGCATTCAACGCATCCGAACCGAAGGCAATCGTAATAATCATTCCTAGAGCGACGTAGATCACAATAATGAAGAGACCATATAGGAGTGCCTTGCTGATACCGCTTGCGCGGCTTCCGGCCTGTTTTGTAAAATAGCTTACGGTAAGTGGGAGCATTGGGAATATACAAGGCATGAGCAACGCTGCGAAGCCGCCAACTAATCCAGCAATAAAGATACTCCAAAGTGATTTTTTTCCTGATTCTTGATTCTCGGAGGAAGCGTTTGCCTTAGTTGGAGCTATTTTACTGCTATCTTGACTAACCATTGTGTCAGGTGAAGCTGTAAAATTTAGATCCTCAGGTACCGCTTCAACAGCAGTAGCTGTATCCGGTGATGATTCAAATTGAAGCCCTTCTGTACTTGTTAAACTATCTTGTGCTGAGGCAAAAGTTGCTGTAGTTAAAGAAAGGCTGAAAAAAGCAATTAAAAGTAGAATGAATGTGTTTTTTAACATGCGTATGAATTTCTGATGTTATGGTCAAAAATAAAAAAAGGCGATGAGAATCGCCTTATTAATTTATCCGTGTATAATCATTTTTACTATTTGATTGTCACAGCAAAAGCATATTCGTCTGGAGGAAGACATTGTGATGCATCACATGCTTGCCATTCGACAGTACCTTTAACGGTGGCAGTTCCTTTGGTTAAAGTTACTTTTTGTTGGAAAATTACCTCGTTTGTAAAATAACCAACATCCATCTTAAATACATCCTCATGTTTTACTTTTGGTTTTGGCTCTGCAGTTTTACCTACTAGTGCATAATCAGCAGCTTTAGCGAATGTGAAGGAAGTTGGAATTGGCCCGCCATCTTTCACATTTTGTGAATAAATGTGCCATCCATTTTGGATTGTAGCTTTTACATAAACTACAGCTTCTTTATTATTTAACTTTTTGCTGGCCACAGTCCATTTTACAGGTTTGTGAATCTGAGCGAATGCTCCCGTAACTGCAAAAATTACTGCAGTCATTAACAGTATTAACTTTTTCATCCGAATTTAATTTGTTCTTTTCCTTTTCTGCTACAATGATTGCAGTGTGTTATTGTTCTTTGATGCTTCGTGTGAATAAAGGTTTAATCACGCTATTGACAAATTTAGAACAAAGGTTTGACAATTCTAAAATGGGCTATCCTTTTTTTGTAAAGATTAGGTAATAAGATGTGTAATTTCTTTGATATCAAATTCGCGAAGGGTGTCTTCCAGGAGAACGCATAGTTTCCCCTCGCCAGATACCCGTTGAATGATACCGGTTTTCTTGATGCCATCGATAAGAAATGGCCTTTCTTCACCTTTCCAAAACAATAAGGCGTTGTAGCGGCTTAACTGATAGTGGGCACCTTCCTTATAAAGGGTCAGGTACTCCTGTTGGATCACTTGGAACAACTCCTGAGCCAGGGCCTTGATGTTGTAATCCTGTCGATCGGTTAGGCAGGCGAGCGAGGTTATTGTTGTTGCTGTGTCAAAATTAATTTGATTAATATTTACACCGATGCCGATAATAGCGCTGTCGATTTTACTGCCTTTTAATTTATTTTCTATTAAAATGCCTGTGATTTTCTTTGAATTGACGTAAATATCATTGGGCCATTTTACGGCAACGGGCTGCTCGGTTTTGCTTTGCAGCCAATTGACGGTTGCAACAGCAATTGTGGCTGAAAGTGCAAATTGTTGTGCTATTGGTAGGAAATGAGGCTTTAAGAGGATGGATGTCGTTAAGTTTTTCCCTGGTTCACTGACCCAGGAGCTTCCGCGCTGCCCCTTACCCTGAAATTGTTCTTCTGCTAAAATGGCAGTCCCCTCAGCTAGTGGCTTGAAATTTGACAATAATTCCCTGAGGTAATCGTTTGTAGAGGCGACTTTGTCAAGATATATTGTATTTTGACCGATGATAAGTCCCGAAATATTGTTATTTTGCAAACTGAAAGTATTAAATAAATATTAAGTCAAAACTATCACATTTTTTAATGAGTAAAAATAAAAGTTCAGAATTGTCCCAACGTCTATCAGAAATTATCGTTTATGGTATGCAAGAAAAGAAAGCAAACGAGATCGTTCGCTTGGATTTAAGAGATCTTCACAGTTCTGTTTCCGATTATTTTGTGATTTGTCATGCAGATTCTAACATTCAGGTGAATGCGATAGCAAAGAGTGTCGAAGAAGAAGTCTATAAGGCATTTGGTCAAGAACCCCAATATAAAGAAGGACAATCAAATGGAGAATGGTTGATTTTGGATTTTGTGGATGTGGTTGTACATATCTTTAAGACCGAAAAAAGAGCGCATTATGGTATCGAGGATTTATGGGGAGATGCAGAAGTACAGCATTTCCAAAGCGCTTAATTGTCCTCAACGAAAAAATTTATAAAGAAAATATAATTACGATATAATGAAAAAAATCCCGAGTAGTAAGGTAAGCCCGAAACCGCCAAAATTCAATTTTGTGTGGCTTATGATTGCCATGTTTTTAGGTTTTTTTGCCTTACAGTACGTTTTTGGAGAAAACCCAGCTAAGGAAGTTAGCTATAGTGATTTTGAGACTCGCATGTTGAATACAGGCTCTGTAGAGCGCCTGGTCGCCTATAAGAAAAATGATCTTGTCGAGGTGGAGGTCTATCTAAAGAAGGGCTGGAAAGATAACCCAAGTTTTAAAGACGCTACAAAAACTGCTGATCCGCTTCCAAGTCTATCAGGGCAGGAGGATAAGGGTCCACAATATATTTTTAAGGACGCTTCTCCCGATGTTTTAGAAAAGAAATTAGCGGCATCGCAAGCGGAGTTAGCTCCAGGTACACCAAAGGTCCAATTGACTTATGATGACCGTTCTAATCCATGGGCAAGTTGGTTTATCACGTTTATGTTGCCATTGTTGGTCTTGGCCGCAATCTGGATTTTCTTAATGCGTCGTATGGGCGGCGGTGCTGGCGGCGGCGGCGGTGCAATCTTTAATATTGGTAAATCAAAGGCCCAGCTATTTGATAAAGAATCGCAGATTAATATCACATTTAATGATGTTGCCGGTCTTGAGGAGGCAAAACAGGAAGTTATGGAGATTGTGGATTTCTTAAAAAATCCACGTAAGTATACCAATCTAGGGGGTAAAATTCCGAAGGGAGCTTTGCTTGTAGGGCCTCCGGGAACGGGTAAGACTTTATTGGCTAAAGCTGTAGCCGGAGAGGCTCAAGTGCCATTTTTCTCACTTTCGGGATCTGACTTTGTCGAAATGTTTGTGGGTGTAGGTGCATCGCGTGTTCGTGACTTGTTTAAGCAAGCGAAAGAGAAAGCTCCATGTATCATTTTTATCGATGAGATTGACGCTATTGGTCGTGCTCGTGGTAAAAACTCGATGATGGGAGGTAATGACGAGCGTGAAAATACATTGAACCAATTATTGGTGGAGATGGATGGTTTTGGTACTGATTCGGGCGTTATTATTTTAGCTGCTACTAACCGTATTGATGTACTGGATACAGCGTTGTTGCGTCCGGGACGTTTTGACCGTCAAATTTCTATTGATAAACCGGATTTAATTGGTCGTGAGCAAATTTTTAAAGTGCATCTAAAGCCGTTGAAGTTATCAGCTGAGGTCGACGCAAAGAAATTATCGGCGCAGACACCGGGCTTTGCAGGAGCTGAGATTGCCAACGTGTGTAACGAAGCAGCCCTTATCGCTGCCCGTAAAAATAAACCAGAGATTGATATGCAGGATTTTCAAGATGCCGTTGATCGTGTGATCGGCGGTCTTGAGAAGAAGAATAAAATCATCTCTCCGGAAGAAAAACGTATTGTTGCTTATCATGAGGCTGGGCACGCTATTGCAGGCTGGTTTTTAGAGCACGCCGATCCTTTGGTGAAAGTATCTATTGTACCTCGTGGTGTTGCTGCTTTGGGTTATGCGCAGTATCTTCCCCGTGAGCAGTTCTTATATACGACAGAGCAACTGATAGACAGTTTATGTATGACTATGGGGGGGCGTGTCGCTGAGGATATTACTTTTGGAAGAATTTCAACAGGTGCTCAAAATGACTTAGAGCGTATCACGCAACTTTCTTATGCGATGATTGCAATCTATGGTATGAATGATAAAGTTGGAAATGTTTCTTTCCGAGATAGTTCTGAGGCATCTTTCCAAAAACCATATTCTGACAAAACGGCAGAGTTGATTGATGCAGAGGTTCGCAACTTAATTAGTGATGTCTATGCACGTACGAAACAGTTATTGCTGGACAAACGTGAAGGTTTGATTAAAATAGCAGAAAAGCTATTGGAAAAAGAAATACTTTTTCAATCAGACTTGGAAGAGATATTAGGTAAACGCCCATTTGAAACTAAGACTACTTACGAGGAGTTTGTGAATGGTGCTGATGGTGGCGGAGTTCCGCAGACAGATCTACCGTTGGATGTTCACCCGGACGAAGCGCGATCTAGCGAAGGGCAGAGCTCAGAAACATCGTCAAATAATTTGAATTAATTTGAATGCTGCAGCGCTAGAGTTATCTAGCGCTGCATTTATATATATTTGCGCCATGAACGTGAAGAACGCAACAGCGAAGGAGGTAATGTTAAAACGGGTACGTCAGGCATTACTACAGAAAAACGATAATCCACATCCCAATTTCAAAGAAACACCACTTTATAAAGAAGAGGATGAGTTGGTGGATATTGTTTTTGTTCGCGAATTGACTGCTGCGGGAGGCAAGTTTCTGTATTGTGATGGCGAGATCGGTCTGATTGAAAATTTGATTTCATTGACTGAGGAGAATAATATTAAAAATATATACGCTTGGGAACAAGGTGTTCAAAATCTACTCAGTCCATATGGTTTTCCTTTTTTAAAAACAGCGGAAGATTTTGAATTAGCAAATGCAAGTATTACATCATGTGAAGCATTAGTTGCACGCAATGGCAGTGTGATGGTGAGTAATGCAAATGCTTCAGGACGGAGGTTGAGTATATATCCCCCAATTCACATTGTTATTGCTAAAGCTTCGCAATTGGTTTGGGATCTAAAGGATGCTTTAGCCTATATGCAGAAGCGTTACGGTCAGGAAATCCCGACAATGATTTCGACAATTACCGGCCCCTCAAGAACGGCTGATATAGAGAAAAGATTGGTTTTGGGAGCACATGGACCAAAAGAGCTTTACGTTTTACTTTTAGAGGATCGATTCTAAGAACTACTATGCTATTATTTTATCTAACAGAAATGCCTGTTGCGAGTATTATTTTCATTTTTACACTCGCTACCAGTATCTATACATTTTCACATGAGCAACTTTACGGCAAACTGATGTTACACCCGTATAGTATCGCACGTAATCGAAAAGTATATACGATTCTTACCACTGGTTTTGTACATAAGGATTGGGGGCATTTGCTGTTTAATATGCTTACCTTCTACTATTTTGCTTTTGGTTTAGAGCGTATACTTGCAGAAGCAAGTCCATACGGGCATATTTTATTTGCGGTGATCTATATAGGTAGTTTAATCCTGAGTGATATCCCAACGATCATTCAGCAGAAAAATAATCCGGGTTACTATAGTTTAGGTGCTTCAGGTGCAATTTGTGCGGTCCTGTTCAGCTACATTCTTTTCGATCCGAAGAGTACCATTGGTGTGATGATGATTATACCGATGCCAGCTTACCTGTTTGCATTTTTGTTTTTAGGTTACTGTGTGTGGGCGTCAAAAAAAGCACAAGATGGTATAAATCACGATGCTCATTTCTTTGGTGCATTGTCCGGTGTGATCTTGACGATTATCTGTTTCCCTTGGGTTATTAAGCATTGTTTGGCTCAGTTCTAAAATTTTCCGCCCCAGGTTTCCCGGTCTAAATTTCTGTACTGGATTGCTTCAGCGAGATGATGGTTTTCGATCATTTTACTTCGTTCCATATCGGCGATTGTGCGAGCAACTTTGAGTATTCTATCGTATGCTCTCGCGGATAAGCTGAGGCGTTCAATAGCTGTTTTAAGTAATTTCCTTCCGGCCTCATCAACCTGACATATTTCTCGGGTCAATTGTGTACTCATTTGCGCATTACAATGAATGTCTGGAAAAGAATCAAACCGTTCTTTCTGAATTTCTCGTGTCTGAATGACCCGACTTCGCACAGTACGGCTGTCCTCGGCTTTACGTGTTGTGCTCAGTTGATCAAATAGTACAGGCGTCACCTCAATATGCAGATCGATGCGGTCTAAAAGAGGTCCCGATATTTTACTTAAATACCGTTGTACGGTGTTGCTGCCACATATGCATTCCTTTTCGGGATGATTGAAATAGCCACAGGGACAGGGGTTCATGGCCGCTACCAGCATGAAACTCGCCGGATAATCCACCGTAAGTTTTGCTCTTGATATGGTAATCTGTCGCGATTCGAGCGGCTGCCGCATGACCTCGAGTACACTCCGTTTGAATTCTGGTAATTCATCCAAAAACAGTACGCCATGATGTGCTAGTGAAATCTCACCAGGCAGCGGATTGGAGCCCCCACCTACCATAGCTACGTCGGATATGGTATGATGCGGAGAACGAAACGGCCGTGTAGTCAAGAGAGACTCCTTGGTCTTCAGGTTTCCAGATACAGAATGTATTTTGGTGGTTTCTAATGATTCAGTCATGTTGAGGGGTGGAAGTATCGTCGGTAATCTTTTGGCCAACATAGTTTTTCCTGCGCCGGGCGGACCTATTAAAATAAGATTATGACCACCTGCAGCGGCAATTTCCAGTGCCCTTTTAATATTCTCCTGTCCTTGAACATCCGAGAAATCGACATCGTAATTCGCTGTATCGGTATGAAAGAAAGTTTGAATATCAACTTTTGTTGGTTCAATTTTCAGCTTATGATTTAGGAAATCAACAACTTGGCTGAGATTCTCTACTCCGATAACATCGACTCCTCTGACAATAGCGGCCTCTTTTGCGTTCTCTTGTGGTAAAATAAGCCCTTTAAAGCCTTCTTTCAGGGCTTGTAAGGTGATGGGTAAAATACCGCGGATGGGCTTAATGCTTCCGTCTAATGATAGTTCTCCTAAAATGAGATAATCTGCCAGAAGCTCATTTGTCATTTGCCCGGAGGAGGCCAATATGCCGATTGCGATTGATAGGTCGTAACTGGAACCTTCTTTGCGAAGGTCTGCAGGTGCCAAGTTGACAACAATCTTTTGACGTGGCATGTGAAGTTGACAGGAAGTAATGGCACTTTCGACACGTCTTAAGCTTTCTTTTACAGCATTGTCAGGCAATCCTACAATATAATAATGTAGGCCTGTAGATACGATTACCTCAACGGTAATTGTGCAGGCATTGATTCCATAGACAGCACTGCAATAGGTTTTATTTAGCATAATTTTTATAATGGGTTGATTTAAAGATACTAAAAAACTGAACGAGTTAATAATTGTTTGGTGAATTATTGAAAGTCAATCGAAGTTTATCAAAAAATGATTATATTGGAAGATATAGTTTCTTGTAAATAATGGATTAAATGCCGCGTTTGGCAAACGATTTGCTCTGTTAATTGTATTATTAACGAGGACTAGATTCATCGTAATAGAATTAGAACTTTAAAACGAAAAAGAAATGAATGACACAAGTAAAGTAGCTTTGGCGTTGTTAGCGGGTCTTGCTGCAGGTGCAGCTTTGGGAGTTTTATTTGCTCCAGACAAGGGGTCGGATACGAGAGATAAAATCAATGATTCATTAAGCGATTTGAGTGATGCTATTCGTGAGAGAGCGGAAGAACAATTCGATCAATTGAATGATTTTAAAGAGAAAATTGTTTCTACATTAAAAGGGAAATTAAATCAGACCGAAGAAGTGCTAGATGATGATATCATCGAACATGCATAGTTCGCAAATTATTCGTATGAATAATTGGTGTAGAATACATATCATCAGGCTATTTCTAGGATAGATTTTTACGATAACACCTTTCTTTTTAGGATAGAGGATTGAAGTTGCTGGCGTTGGGCCGAAACAGGATTCGTTTTATAAACTAGACATTGAAATAGCCTGTATAATTTTAAGATGCATGGAAGAAGAAAAATTTTCACTTAGCGGTACTTTTCAAAAAACCAAAGAGTACATTGACTCCCAGTTTAAGCTTGTCAAATTAAAGACAATTGAGCGTTCTTCTCGATTGATCGCTAGCCTTGTGGTTGATGCGACAAAGCTGATATTCACGTTATTTGTCCTGTTTTTTTTATGCTTGGCACTGGGTTTTTGGCTCGGAGAGTTACTGGGGAGTTATTCCTTGGGCTTTTTGGCGACAGCGGGTATTTTCTTGGTAATTATTGTCTTAATACGCGTTTTTGAGCCGATGTTAGAGTCCAAATTTATGGATCTTTCTATCCGCCGTTTTTTGGCTAAATGGAACGATGAGATAGAGGAGGAGGAAGAAGATCTACATAAGGAAAAACTTGATAGAGAAAGGGCTACAAATGAACAATAAACATACTAAAATACGTAACCTACAAGAGCTTAAGGCTGAGATTTCCCGTTTGAAAGCCCTTAAAAATGAGCAAGAAGTCTATCTTAAGACTCAATTTACCCTGCTCAACAATAAAATAGAGGCCCCAATTCGCTTTTTCAATACATTAAAAGACAATATTCCGGGGGTAAATATTGTCCAGCAGCTGTTCTCTAAAAGTAGCAATCCAGATTCCGATTGGCTAACAAAGACCTTACGTATCGGTGTGCCTTTTGTTATGAATAGGTTGTTCCTAAAAAATACCGGTGTCTTTAAGAAAGCGTTGATGTTGCTGTTGTCAGAGCGTGCTGTCGGCCAGATCAATCAAGATAAAATCAGTGGTCTCCTCAGCAAGTTAACACAGTTTATTCGTCCTAAAAAGAAGAAAAATAAAGCTGCCCAAGCTGAAAATGCGGTTATCAAGGATGAGGTTAACGAGTACGGAATTCCTTCCTATAGCGAAACCTACTAATGCGATCGTGTTGGATTTATTCGGAAGCGTTTGCTTCTTTTTCCAAAAAATCCGCGTAAGCTAGTTGAATGCCTTCCCGGAGGTTAACTTGATGTTTCCAACCCAGTGCATGTAGTTTTGAGACATCCATGAGTTTTCGTGGTGTTCCATCAGGTTTTGAACTGTCGAAGGAAATAGTTCCCTTGTAACCAATAACGTCTTTAATCAATTCGGCAAGGTCCTTAATGCTTAGATCTTCGCCAATGCCAATGTTGACAAATTGTTTCTCGTCATAATTATTCATTAAAAATACGCAGGCATCTGCCAGGTCATCGGAAAAGAGAAATTCCCGTAAGGGGGTTCCTGTTCCCCAGATAATAACTTCAGGGAGCTGATTGATTTTAGCTTCATGAAATCTTCTGATCAAGGCCGGTAAGACATGTGAGTTTTGCGGATGGTAATTGTCGTTAATTCCGTAAAGATTCGTTGGCATAACGGAGATATAATTGCATCCATATTGATCTCGAAAAGCTTCTGCCATTTTTATTCCGGCGATTTTAGCGATTGCGTAGGGCTCATTTGTAGGTTCTAGTGTGCCCGTAAGTAGCATATCTTCGTTCAAAGGTTGTGGTGCCATTTTTGGATAGATACAGCTTGAACCTAAGAACATTAATTTTTTAACTTTATTATCGTAGGAAGATTTGATGACGTTATTCTGTATAGCCATATTCTCGTAGATAAAATCTGCGCGATAGGTGTTGTTCGCCATGATCCCTCCAACTTTGGCTGCGGCTAAGAAAACATAGTCAGGTTTTTCCTGATCGAAAAAATCAGCGACCGCTTGTTGGTTGCGCAAATCTAATTCGGAAGATGTGCGTGTGACAATATTGTTGTAGCCAAGCTCCGATAATTTGCGATGAATTGCCGATCCGACCATGCCGCGATGGCCTGCTATGTAAATTTTAGCGTCTTTCTCCACGATAAGTTATTGATTCCTGCAAACTTAGATAAATTGCTTTTTATATGCAATATAATTCGCCCCTAAGAAGGAGATTTATTCATTCATGTGTGTGCTATCGGAGCTCAGATTGTTCCGCAATTGGTGGTAATGGTGCTGTCCTTCAGATTTATTTTTTTTAGCGGGAATATAAGGTTATTTTTGCGGGATATTTATTAAAAAATGGGAAAGGACAAACTACGTAAATTTGCTGAAGTTGCTACTTTTGAAAATGTAATCCAACTCGACGCAGGCAAAGAATATAAAGGAAAATGGGCTGAAAAGCAATTTGGTAACAATAATCCAGTTGTTTTGGAGCTTGCTTGTGGTAAAGGTGAGTATACTGTTAATCTAGCGAGATTGTTTCCGGAGAAAAATTTCATCGGTATCGATTTTAAAGGTAATCGTATTTGGCGTGGAGCCAAGACAGCTTTGGAAGATGGAATTCGGAATGTTGCTTTTCTTCGGATACAAATTGAGACTATCCTTGAACATTTTGCTGAAAATGAAATTGATGAAATCTGGATTACCTTTCCGGATCCACAACCGCAAGATAGTCGTGAAAAGAAACGATTGACAGGGCCAAAGTTTTTAGATCGTTATAAAATCATTATGAAACCTGAGGGGATGATGAATTTGAAAACAGATAACGATGGTTTCTATGCTTACACACTGGAGCAGATTGAGATACAGAACTTTAAAAAATATAAAGAAACGACGGATCTTTACCATTCAGACTTGGTGGATAACGTTTTATCCATTAAAACATACTACGAACGGAAGTATTTGGCGCATGACAAGAACATTAACTATGTGAAATGGAGTTTCGAAAAACGATAACGAATAGGTTTATTTCATAATAGAAAGTCTAAACGAAAGTTTAGACTTTTTTTGTTTTTAGTGATTGCATTATTTTTTGCGGTATTTTGTTGGTTTTCAAATAATTTAAGAGTCTTTTTTTGGGGAGGCTCTTTTTTGTTTAATCTACGTTTAAATAATTTCGATTTATTTCGTTTTTTAAACATTATTAATTATTTTCGATTTGAAAACAAAAAATAACCAAGGAAATAGCGCTTCAAAAGCGTGCCTAATGCATGAAAACCGTTTTTGAGTGGACTTCAAGGCATTTTATTAAAATTTTAAATCGTAATAGTGTGATTAAAAGAAATACTATTCGAAATAATTGTTAACAAAAAGAAAACATTAAGTTAAAGCAAACTTTTTGTTAGGGATATATTTTTGTGCCAAATTGAAAATTAACAATTTACACCAATAACTATGTTTAGTATTAACCCTATCCAAATTAATCTGAGGCACTCCTCCTCGAAAGTGCTATTTGCGGCATTAGCAATTGCCTGCAATATGGATGTAGCTGGGGCAGCAGTTCCGTTAGAACAGGGCCACGGCGTTTTTCATTATTTTAATCAAGGGAAGATTAAAATCAAAGGAAAAGTTGTCGATAATAAAACCAAGGAGCCACTGGCTTCAGTATCGATACTTTCAGGTGGAGTGACGAAGGGTGCTACGGATCGGAATGGTAATTTTGAGGTAGATATAGAAGTAGGGGGGGAAATCCGTTTTCAGATGATCGGTTATGAGGCCCAGACGCGTACTTACGAGGCCGCTCAAGGCAATGTCCATATTGGATTAAATCCAACATCTGAAGCACTTGATGAGGTTGTGGTCACTGCATTGGGGATTAAAAGGCAAGAGAGAGAGTTAGGGTATGCGACAACAGTCGTGAAAGGCGAACAATTAACTGATGCGCTTTCCAATAACTGGAGTGACGCGTTGTCGGGAAAAGTGGCTGGATTGAATTTAATGCGTTCAAATGCTGGTCCTACGGGCTCTACCAAAATTATTTTGAGAGGTGAGACGAATTTGAATGGAGACCCTGGGGCATTGATCGTTGTCGATGGTGTCGTTGTAAATGAAGGAAGCGGACGTAAGACGGCAAATTCCGGTGAAAGTGCTTATGGTACAGGATCCGATAATATGCCTGCTGACTACGGGTCGGGTATAGATGATCTCAATCCGGAGGATATAGAAAATATAACGGTGCTAAAAGGGGCCAGTGCTGCGGCCTTGTATGGACAACGTGGTGCAAATGGGGCTATTATGATCACAACTAAGTCTGGTGCAAAAGGTAAAAAAGGTATCGGGGTTACAGTAAATTCCAATACTTCGCTTGAAGCCATTAACCGTATGCCCGATTTACAGTATGAATATGGACAGGGATTGGATGGTGCTGATTATTATTCTTATGGTACAACAGAAGATGGTACGAGCACTTCGGGGACAAGTTCCTCCTATGGACCGAAATTTGATGGTCAATATTTCTACCAATACGATCCGGTTACACAAAAAGTCGGAACGGAACGGACGCTTTGGCGTCCGTATAATAACTTGAAGTCTTTTTTTGATGTCGGAAAAACATTCACCAATTCGGTGAGTATAGACGGTGGAACAGATAAAACATCAGCCCGGTTTTCAGCGACCAATGTAAATAATACCTGGATCGTTCCAAATACGGGTTATAAAAGGAACACCGTAGCGTTGTCTGTCAATTCAAAAGTAAGCGATAAGCTTCAGATCAATGCGAAGGTAAATTATACGAATAAATGGTCTGATAATCTGCCCGGAGCTGGATATGGAAACCAGTCTTTGATGTATTGGTTTATTTTTTGGCAGCCAAATGCGGATATGAATTGGTTGAAGGATTATTGGGTGCAAGGGGCAGAGGGACAGAAAATCAAGTATCCATTTTCTTCCTATCCTGAAAATCCGTATGCTATATCTCGAGAGTTTATCAATGGTACTGATCGCCAGGGGGTAACGGGGAATGTTCAAGCCAATTATCAGTTTAATAAACATTGGAATTTGATGTTGCGAAGTTCTTTGGACATGGCTTATGAGAATAGGGAACAAAAAAGGCCTTACGATGCGGGGGCGAAAATGCCCTATGGTAGTTACCGAACCCAGTCCATTTCATCACGGGAAACCAATTTGGATTTCTTATTAAAATATGAAAATGAGATAAACAAAGATTGGAAAGTGTCTGGAACAGTTGGTGGTAGTACGAATGATAATCGTTATCATAAAGATGAAATGCGTGCAGACTCTCTCACTTATCCAGGAGTTTATGTTATGGCCAATGCAAAAGGACCTATTCTTAACTTACCTTATAAAAGTCATGTGCAAAGAAATGGTGTCTATGGACTTTTTACCGCAGCCTATAAGAACTTTTTATATTTAGACGGGACTTATCGGATTGACTGGGCAAGTACATTGGCGTCTGCAATGGCACCAGATAAGAAAAAATATTTTACTTACCCATCCTTAAATGCAAGCTTAATCGCTTCAGAATTATGGAAATTGCCAAAGGCAATTAATTATGCGAAACTGCGGGGTTCGATTTCAGGTGTGGGAAGTGGTGGAGATGATCCTTATATAATTGATTTTTCTTATGAAAATGCTGGTGGCCAATATCCTGGAGGGCTACAAGTCCCAACATTGATTGTAAATCCTTACTTACAACCGTTACGTACACAATCCATCGAATTTGGTACAGAGGTGCGTATGTTTAAGGATAGATTTGGTTTTGATGTTGCTGTTTATCAGAGCAATACACGGAATCAGCAATTGAGAAGGACTATTGATGCTTCTACCGGTGGTAGGCAGAAAGTTGTCAATGCAGGGGAGGTTAGAAATAAAGGGATAGAATTGGCCATGGATGGTACTCCAATTAAAATTAAAGATGGGTTTAATTGGAAAGTATTCGCGACATTCTCTATGAATCAGAATAAAATTATGTCCTTGGCAGACTCGGCTATGATTCTTCAGACAGGACCTGTAGCAGGTGGTCAGTTAGTGGCAAAAGTAGGTGGGTCAATGGGCGATTTATATGGTATTGGTTATAAAAGATCTCCAGATGGACAAATTATTTATGATAGTAAAAGCGGTGTCGCCTTATTGACCGATGATGTGGTTTACTTAGGGAATACAATTCCTAAAGGAAAAGTAAGTTTAGGTAATGAATTTAGATATAAAGGTTTCCGACTGAATTTATTGTTTGATGCACAATTTGGTGGGGTTGCCCATTCCTTGACGCATTATAAATTGGCCGAACAAGGAAAGACAAAAAATACCCTACCAGGACGTTATAGTGGAATTATCGGAAATGGTGTCGTGCAAAATCCGGACGGTACTTATCGTAAAAATGATATCATTGCAACCAATGTGGATGAATATTACCGCTCTCATTACGGGCAGGATAATGCGGAAGGAAGTACCTTTTCTACAAACTTTATCAAGTTTAGGGAAGCTCGATTTGATTACTCATTTTCAAAAGCTTTTGTTAACCGCTTGAAATTACAAAAGGCCTCAGTTGGTGTTTATGGAAGAAATCTTGTGATTTGGTCAAACTGGCCAAACTTTGATCCGGAATTTGGTACGTTGTCGGGGACAGATATTGTCAAAGGATTTGAAATTGCTCAATTCCCTTCTACGAGAACTTACGGTTTTAACTTAGTTGTAGGCTTTTAACATTATAGACAATGAAACAATCTTTCAATTTCATAGGCATGATCCTAATTGCGATTGCAACGTTTTTGCAATCGTGCGATAAAAATTTTGAAGACATTAATACAAATCCAAATAACAGTGTAAACGCTTATCCATATCAATTAATGCAGCCTGCATTTAGGGATCTTGTTGCGTCTAATATGTCTCGTAATCGCTCATTAAATAATGAGTTGATGCAGATAACGGTCAGTATAAGTGATGGTGAGTATCGCATATTCCGTTATGATATACGTAATACGGTTTCCGATGGTCCCTGGAATTCCATCTATCCAGAACTGAAAAATGTGAAAGAAATTTACAAATTAGCGGATGGTGGGATCAATGATAATGCATCCTACCGTGGGATATCTCTAATTATGCAGACTTGGGGATTTTCTATTTTGACCGATACTTATGGCGATATTCCTTACTCGGAATCCTTAAGAGGATTGGGCGAAGACATCTTAGAACCTAAGTTCGATACACAAAAGGAAATTTATTTAGATTTCTTTAATAAATTAGATTCTGCCAATGTATTGTTGTCAAAAAATACGGCAATCAAAGGAGAATATGATCCCATTTACAATGGAAATGTTAGCAAATGGCGCAAGTTTGGAAATTCGTTATTTTTACGGTTATTACTCAGGGCTTCCGGACAATCAGATCCGGCAGTTGCTACATTTGTTCGTTCAAAAATTAATGACATTCTAGTTGATAATGCATCTTCTTATCCCGTTATGTCAAGTAATGATGATTCGGCTATTCTGCGCTGGACGGGTATGTCACCCTTGATTTCTCCATTCATGGATGTTAGAGCACAGGACTTTCGCCAAGCATCTTTAGCAAATTATTTTATTGATCATCTGGTTGCTTGGAATGATCCACGGATTAACATTCCTACATATGGTTCAAATGGTGTGAATCGTTTGGGAATTGCACCGGTGAGTGGAAATTTTGTCGGTATTCCAAGTGGTTATGCTGCTGGTGAGGGGTGGGAGCGTCAGTCCTATTTCTATTCGTATGATCAAACGGTGAATAACCTTCCCGTAAAGACAATGATGAATGAACCGTTGACAGGAATGATTATGAATTGTGCAGAATTGCAGTTTATCAAAGCGGAACTCGCATTGAAAGGATTCTATACGGATAAGGCGGGTGATCTTTACAAAGACGGTGTTATGAAAGGTATTACAACTTGGCTTCCGACTTATACCGAATCTATCGAGGATTACTTAAATAATGGCGATATAAATTGGGACGAAAGCTACAGTTTTGAGAAAAAGATGGAAATGATTCATCTACAGAAGTATTATGCGCTATTATTTGTAGACTGTCAGCAATGGTTTGAATTTCGGAGGACAGGCTATCCTTTGTTGCCAAAGGGAACTGGCTTAAAAAATGGCGGGGAGATGCCTGCCCGTTTGAAGTATCCAATTTATGTCCAATCGGCAAATCCAACAAACTATAAGCTAGCTATCGCACAGCAAGGTGCTGATGAGATTAATACGAAAGTATGGTGGCAGAGACGATAATGGCTTTTATAATTTTAATGCGTAGATAATGAAAAAATATATTTTTTACATAATAACAGGATTCATGAGCGCACTAGCTCTCGGCTCTTGTAGCAAAGACGGAAATTATCCAGGTGGGGTAGTTAGTTCGTATATCGGAATTTTTGACGTCAGGAACATTTATAAAGGACAACCTGTACAAATCAATCAAGATAATTTGGATGGATCTACAACAATTGCTGGTGTTGTTGTTTCCGATCATCGGGAGGGAAACTTTCCTGATGGCTACCTGGTCATACAGGACCGAAGACGCCTACGACAGTTGCGCGGTATAACGATCCCCTTGGGGAAGGCCGCGGAAAATTACGTGATAGGGGATTCCTTGGAAATCAATATTGTTGGTAGCGAACTAACCAGGGAAAATGGTATTCTTCAACTGAAAAACGTTGCTGAATCAAATATTGTAAAAATCGCTTCGGATAAGCCAATCCCCAATAATCGAGTGACTGCAAAAGATATTTTGGCAAATCCAGATAAATATGAAAGTACGTTGGTTGCGATCGTAAAGGGCGGTTTTAACCCATTGCCTGTAGCCGGAGATATTCTAGAAGGGCAGAAAACTCTGAATGATGGGTTTGGTAATTTAAATTTGGAGACTAAGTCATCCGCGAAATTTGCCAAGAGAAATTTAAGTGTTTTGGCGAATTATTTTGGAGTGATCTTTAGTAAACAGGATGCTGAAGGTAAACTCATTCCTTATGAGGTGTTACGTAAAGAATCGGATATTCAGGAGCTGAGTTCGGTGATTGAACACACCCCTGCAGCTATTTCAGGTTTTGCCAGCGACGTAAAAGGTGGGGATGGGAATTATGAATATATTCAGCTTCTGGCAATTGAAGATATTGACTTCTCGAAGACACCCTATGCTGTCATTGTCAGTAATAATGCCAATGCATCTACGCCGACAGGTGTTCCTGCAAAAGGTTGGGCAACCGGAGGAATGCGGACCTATAAGCTGAATATTACTTCTGGAACTGTTACAAAGGGACAGTATTTCTATGTAGGTGGAAAATATAAATTGATCAATGGCTCAAGCTCAACGGATATTTCTAATGCAAAATGGGTCGTAAATTATGATTACGTTGCAAAAGATGGTTTTGATGGTATAGGAACCAAAACCGGTGGACTTATGGCGAATAGTGGTAACGCATTTGGTATCGCCGTATTTAATACCACAACGGTGACGGAAGCAACAAAACCGGTAGATGTTATGTATATCTCAGGGGGCGGTGCATTGACGGATGGAACGAAAGGTTATCGTATTACAAATAATGATTTTTACGATGTTATCGATCCACTATCTTTAAAGTCCCAACCTTTTTTTATGGCAGGAACCAATAATATCTTTCTAAAATATAATACAGCTGATGTGGGTTATTTTGTGAGTTTGGGAGGGGTATATAATACGTCATTAGCGAGATGGACATCTGCACGGTCTCAGAATAATATAGAGATGACCAAGGCTTCTACGCTGAGTGAAATCGAAAATGAATTGTCAACTAAAATTGAACAATAAACGATATAAATAAAGGGGCTGCGGCCCCTTTATTTATGGTATAGATGGCATGCCGTTAGCTAAATATTGGTAGAGCTAAAACATATTTTTATTATCTTCATTATATAACTATAAACGAAGACTTATGAACTTAACAGATTTAGTTACAGGTGGAGTAGGCTCTAAAGCGATAGAGACTATTTCAAAAATTACTGGTGTCAGTGAATCTAAAGCAAAATGGATAGTAGCGGCGGCAGTTCCTTTGATGATTGCAGCATTGAATTACAATGCGAAAAACAAAGGCCAGGCGGAAAATATTGACAATGCCATTGACCAGCATAGCAATAGTGGCATACTTGATAAAATTGGAGATTTCTTTGGGCAAGGAGGAGCGGAGCAGAGTGGATCTGAAGATGGCAATAAAATTGTCAACCATATGTTTGGCCAAAATACTGAAGTCGTAGCACAGAATATTGCGGATAAAGCGGGCTTGAGCTCTTCTCAAGTGACAGGCGTACTGGCCACACTTGCTCCAATCGTAATGGGGTATCTAGGGCAACAAAAGCAGGCTTCGAGTGGCGGGGGGATTGGTGATCTGATCGGTTCTGTGCTAGGTGGTGGAACATCACAAAATACAGGTGGTGGTATGTTAGGTGGTATTTTAGGCTCTTTTTTAGGCGGTAGCCAAGAAGAACAAACGCAAGGGACTGAGCAGCCAGCAGCGGGAGGTAGCATTACGGACATGCTGGGTGGATTGGCAGGCAGTTTTTTTGATAAAAATAACGATGGACAGGCGAAGGGAAATATTCTTGATTCAATCGCCGGTATGTTTGGGAAGTAAGTTGTGTTAGGCTATTATTTGTCCTGATAAAAAGCTCGTATGAGATTAAGCTAAGATGACGCAGATCCTAAAAGTGATGAGGTCGGAAGTTACATACTTCCGACCTCATCACTTTTGTCCAATTCGTATTAATCTTCGACCGATACTTTCGGCGGGAAATTTTTATGTTTTCTTTTGCTGATTTTGTCAATATTGACGGGTTGAGGTACTTTTACATAATATCCTGTTCCGTCATATTCACGTTTGTTGGGGTTTTCTTTACATGCTGGCGAACAGCATCCGTCCATCTCCCAGCCGCATTCGTCACATTGTGTGAAATGTTCATTACAAGTTGGGTTGGCACAATTGATCATTTTAGTGGTTTGCTTACCGCAATTAAAACAGGTAGATACCACGGAAGGGTTGACAGAGTTTACATCAACTGTAACACGATTGTCAAAGACGTAGCATTGGCCTTCGAAATCTTCGCCACCAGCTTCCTTCCCGTATTTGATAATTCCGCCATGTAATTGATAAACATCCTCGAAGCCTTCTTTTAACAAAAGAGCAGATGCCTTCTCACATTTGATACCCCCTGTGCAGTATGTTAATATTTTTTTTCCTCTATATTGTTCGAGCTCTTTTATTTTCTCTGGGAACTCGCGGAAATTGTCAATATCTAGGGTGACAGCATTTTTAAAATGACCAACATTGTGCTCGTAATTTGAGCGTACATCCAATACAACCACATCTTCTTGGTCCTTCATGGCTAAGAAATCTTTCGGTTCAAGGTGCACACCGGTTTGACGGTTAGGGTCAATTTCTTTTGGATCTCTCAAGCCAGAGTGAACGATTTCGGCTTTGTAGCGACAATGCATTTTAATGAATGACGGTTCATCTACAGCGTCAATTTTGAACTCTGTTTTGTTGAAACGACCATCGGCATAGATGGCATCCATATAGCTTTTACAGGCCTCTACAGTACCTGAAACAGTTCCATTAAGACCTTCATCAGCTACGATGATACGACCGACTAGATCCAGTGATTTACAAAATTCTAAGTGATCTGATGCAAATTTTTCGGCATCCTCGATAGGGCTGTAACAATAGTACAGCAAAGTTTGATATTGTGTCATGATATTCATTGATACCGCTGCAAACGGCGTTTAATGCTAAAAATAAATTTAGTGCAAAGCTACAAAAAATAATAAGTGGAATAAAATGACCGTCGTCACCTTTTCTTTAAAGGTTCGAGCAGGTATTCCAAGCCATTAAGCTTTATTTCATAGAGTGTCGCTAACTGCTGGCCTAGTTTTCCCTTTGGAAAGCCTTTTTGGTTATACCAGACTAGATAGGGCTCAGGAAGGTTACATAAAGTGTAGCCCTGATATTTACCAAAAGGCATCTTTACTGTAACAAGCTCGGTTAAAATTTCAGGATTTAACATTAGTCTTGAGGTTTTCCATAATTAAGACGGTACCAAATAGCTTTTAGTGCGATGATGCCATGATTGAATAAATTGGGAATGGTCCCATAGTAGTGTTTGAAAATAGCAAAGCGCTCTTTCAAGGATTCCTTATGTCTTTGTTTTGACATCCCGCCCACAAGATACCGGGCTACATATTGCTGTGCATTGACTGATTTTTTAGCCTTTTTGGCACAACGAATAACCCAATCAATATCAGCACATAATTTATAATTGAGATCGTATGGCTCGGCAATGTCCCGCTTGATATAGATGGCCTGATGGCATATATTCATACCATATCGAAAGCTTTTCCAGTCGAAATGAGCTGGAACTTTATGCCTCCGTTCACCGATAATATTTCGATTGTCATCTACGAGGATAGTTTCACCGTAAAGAATATCGGCATCATCGCTCAGTTTGGCAAGATTCTCAATGCTGTTGAGATCATAGATCTCATCTCCGGAATTTAGAAAAAGAACATAATCACCTGTTGCTAATGCTAATCCCTTATTCATTGCATCATAGATCCCCTTATCCTTTTCGGAGAGTAGAACGGTGATTTTATCCCTGTATTTTTGGATGATCTCTAATGTCCCATCAGTTGATTGTCCATCAATGACAATATACTCTATATGATCATAGCTCTGATTGACAACAGATTTCAGGGTGTGTTCTATGTCACGCACATTGTTGTAAACGACAGTTATAATCGAAAATTTAGGATGAGCAGACATGTTTTTATGTATTGAATTTATTCATTTTCTTCTTCAGGAATCGGATGCCACGGTTGAATAAAGATCCTTTCCGATGTGCATAGAAATACTTGATGGCCTCATAAGCTTGCTTGTTTTCTGAAATTTCCGTCGGAAAATACCGTACAGGGCTTTCTGCTAGTGTAACCTGATAAGTTGCTTCCGCAGCTGTATGTGTACCCGAACCATCGTTGCCAATATTTTGCGTCATCGAATTCCTTGGATACAAAACTAACCCATTTTTTTTGAATACAGAAGCATACCAGCGTATCGCCCAAGAGTTGATCTTTCCGGCCTTAAATTCCTGCACTTGTTTCCAAAAGTTTTCTTTACCCTCGATACTGAATTGGTATATCTGCTCGGCCGTAAAATCCGATACAAGTTCATCAATATTCGGATTGAAATGTTGCCAGGCGCGGTCCCAGGTTGCCCAGCCCCAACTATTGGCGACCCGAAAAAAGAAGGTCTCAGGCAGTTTATTTAAATCTTTTAGCGGATAACCATAACCGCTGATCTCCATGACCTGATCTTGATCTTTATAGCGCTCCAGTGCTTGATTGAAATAATCTAGGGCAAATACAGCAGTTTCCAGATCATCTTCCAAAACTATAATCTTTCCATGTGCATTAACCACTTTTGTAACTCCGTCGATCACATTGGCTGCCAAACCCCAATTTTCTGTTCGTTCGACAATAATAACTTCTTTAAAGTTCCAGGACTTGTTGATAATCTTTCGGACTTCAGTAACAGCTTGAACAGATTTCTCGTTTTTTGCAGCATCCGAATAAATGTAAAGTGTAGTCTGGTCTGCAAGCTTGTTCTGTTCTAAAGCTGAGAGTGTTCTTATTGTATGATCAGGACGATTGTACACAAAAAGTATGACTGGAGCAATACTGTTCATTTATCAATAGATTTTGTTGTATGCTTTTTTGTTGCTTAGACGAGTACGATAAACAGCTCCCGATTTGCCTAGCAATCTAAAAGCAATGTTTAAGTAGCTTTTTGCTTCAAAAATATGACCTTTAAAAATTGAAGCTCCCATTTTCTTCAGACTCGCCAATATGGCCATCGAAAAAGATCTTACAAAGGTATAATTGATATTGCAATACTCTGTCAAATGATAGACAAATTCGCTTTTCAGAAAGGCTTTTCGGTCTGTTTTACGCTGTTGTCTATCGTGATAGGCCTTTGCTCTGTCGGCGAGAATGATGTTTAATCCGTAGTATTTGATGCGGTTGGCATAATCCTTATCTTCTCCATAATGGAAAAAGATCGGCGCGAAACCACCGACTTTTCTGATCACCGGGTTGGGGATAAACCAAAATGCAGCATTGACGAAAGAGCAAATTCGATAAGAATTTTCGTTAGTAGCATTTTTTGTATATACGGCAAAACCATGGTCTAGTGTTGTTTCGGTTCCATCGTAGTGAATAGGCGAGATAATTCCGATATTGTCTGCGTTTATTTTCACTAAGTTGGCAATACAGTCCTGATCCAGCCAGGCGTCCTGATTGACCAAAAATGCATAATCATATTCTTCCTTCAAAACAATGTCAAGTCCGATGTTGTTGGCCTTTCCAAAGCCCAGATTTTCGGAACTTTCTATTAGCCTTATTGTCGGGTACGTTTCTTTTATGATCTGTGTGGTATTGTCTCCCGAATTGTTGTCGACAACTAAAATATCTGTTGGGTAGCTCGAATCCAATAGGCTGGGTAAGCACTTGTGGATCCAAGGCTCAAAATTATAAGAGACGATTATGGTGAGAATCCTGGCCATCTATTTTTTTCGGATAACTGTTAGGAAATAGTGGAATAATTCCAACAAAATGCTGGGTTTAAAGATTCTGTTGACAATGATATATGCACATACAGCCACTCCAATTGTACTTGCAAACCGAAGATAGAGGTTGGCGATAGATGCGGTGGCATAGTGAGCTGTAATACAACTGACAGCTGCCAATAATGCATAAGCAAAAATATCTGCCAGAAGATAACGAAATGAATAATTCATATAAGGTTTAGCGGAAGCATACCAAACGAATATCCAGAGGGCGTTTAATGCTGAGGTTAATCCAATGAGTAGTTCAAGACCTAATGATTTGCCGAAGAATAGAATAGCGATTTGGAGTATACCAAACACGATGATATTCCGCATATAAACTTCAGGTTTTCCCTTGCTAATGATGAGGTTGGAAAAAACATTGCTTACAGAATCAAATGCCGCGCCAATACAAAATATTTGAAGAAATATGGCACTTTGTGCCCATTTATCGGTGATCGCAATAGTAATGAAATCTTGTGCTACAGTTGTTAAACCAAATAACATCGGAAAGGCTAAAAAGGCCGTAAAGGAAATTAGTTTTCGAAAAACCCGAACTTGTCTATCCTTATCATCTTCTATTTCCTTTAAAATGGGCTGTGTCACATTATTGACCATATTGGTCAATATATTTTGGGCCATGATGCTCCAACGATTAGGGTTCACGGTATATCCCAGTTCTTCAGCGGTATAATGCCGGCCTAAGATCGCGGCATATATATTTTTGTTGATGTTGATGAAAATATTGGTGACTAGTATTTTACTGCTAAATCCTAAAATGTCGCGAATAGGTCGGAAATCGAACTGGAAAGTAGGCCTGAATTTGGAAAAATACCAGAATCCGAGCATATTGAAACCACTATAGGAGACGATTTGGATGGCGTATGCCCAATAGGCATAGTCCTTATAGGCTAAATAAACCCCGACTATATTTGATGCAATAAGCGCAAAGGTGCCTGTGATGACTCTTTCTTTGATTTTTAAATTGCGGAAGAGGTAAGCATTGTGCGCAATACCAAAGCTACCTAGCCAAAAGGATAAAAAGGTAAATCTACTAAGTTCTACAAGTACTGGTTGATTATAGTATAGGGCGATAAACGGAGCCGCAAAAAATAAAACAATATAAATAAATGTTCCAATTCCTACACTTGTCCAAAATACCGCGTTATAATCTTTATGTTCGACTTCTTTTTTATTGACAATTCCATACACAAATCCACTTTCTTGAAAAGCAGAGGCGATAACAGAAAAGATGGTGATCATAGCTACTAAACCATAATCTTCTGCTGTTAGCTTACGGTTTAGTAGGATGCCGAAGCCGAAGCCCAAAAACTGCTGGATGATACTGGCCATACCACCCCACAGCAGTCCTTTTGTTGTTTTTGATTTTAAAGAGTCATTTTTCGTTTGCGATGACATGCTAAATTAAATGAGCGGCAATATTAAAGTATTGCAATTGTATTCGCAAATTCTTTTAGGGAAACATCAGTTGGATTGACATCGGTAATCAAATAAGAAATATCACGTAACGGCACAACTTTCATTTTTTGAACTGAATTTAGTTTCTCAGCAATACTTAAAATAGCCACTTTTTTCGAGCATTTAATCATCGCACGTTTGATTTGTACCACCTCCCAGTCTGAATCGGTCACCCCATCTTCTACTGAAAGAGAATTTGTTCCCAACAAACAAAGATCGACTTTAAGATCTGCCAATTCATTAGCGACTTGGGCTCCGGAAACAATGTTTGTATTGCGTGAAAGTTTTCCGCCAACTAAAATGACTTCAAGATTTGGCTTTTCGGCCAATTCTAGTGCAACTAGTGGACTTATAGTGAAAAATGTACACTGCAAATGATCGGGTATTGTTCTCGCTAATTCAATTAAGGTTGTCCCGCCTCCGACTAAAACAGTCATTCCATTGGAGATTAAAGTGCTTGCTTTCTTGGCAATTTCTTTTTTTGCCTCCTTGGCATATACGTTTCCATCCTGAAAAGGGAATTGAAAAGATTTTGATAATGCCCCACCATAGACTTTTAGAACTTTTCCATTCTCGGCGAGTTCGTTTAAGTCACGTCTAATTGTATCTTCAGATACATTCAGTTGAACACTTAGATCTGATGATAAAACTTTATTATGTAGGTTAATCTGATGTATAATGAATGCTTGTCTTTCTTCCTTTAACATTGGTCTTTGGTTTTTAATCGGAATTTAAAAATAATTAAAAAAATCAGTCTAAATGTAGTGAAAATTATTCTTCCTTTTTGTCAATTTTTGTTATGCCAGCTTTGAATCTCGGTTTGAAGCCCGTAGGTTTACTGGCAGCGGGTTCCTGTGTTCCTGTGCTGTTGTTTTCAGGTTCAGCCTTTACGTTGGTATCTAACTTAATTTCGTCTTTCGTATCAGGTAGCTGTGCCTGTTCAGAAGTTTCCGTTTTGGTGATTCCAGCTTTGAACCTTGGTTTGAAGCCCGTAGGTTTACTGGCAGCGGGTTCCTGTGTTTCTGTGCTGTTGTTTTCAGGTTCAGCCTTTACGTTGGTATCTAACTTAATTTCGTCTTTCGTATCAGGTAGCTGTGCCTGTTCAGAAGTTTCCGTTTTGGTGATTCTAGCTTTGAATCTCGGTTTGAAGCCTGTGGGTTTATTGGCAGCTGGTTCTTGTGTTTCTGTGCTGCTGTTTTCAGGTTCGGCCTTTACGCTGTTATCTAACTTAATTTCGTCTTTCGTGTCGGGCAGCTGTGTCTGTTCAGAAGATTCCGTTTTGGTGATTCCAGCTTTGAACCTTGGTTTGAAGCCTGTGGGTTTACTCGCAGCGGATTCCTGTGTTTCTGTGCTGTTGTTTTCAGGTTCGGCCTTTACGCTGTTATCTAACTTAATTTCATCTTTCGTATCGGGCAGCTGTGTCTGTTCAGAAGTTTCCGTTTTCGTGACTCCAGCTTTGAACCTCGGTTTGAAGCCCGTGGGTTTTGGAGCGGCTGTTGTTGCCTCGTCGGTTTTTTCTTCTGGTACAGATGTGCTTGCGGCTGCGTCAGGAGCTTTGGTTACACCAGCTTTGAATCTCGGTTTGAAGCCTGTCGGTTTTGGAGCGGAGTTTGTTGTCTCGTCGGTCGTTTCTTCGGATGCAGATGTGCTTGCGGCTGCGTCAGGAGCTTTGGTTACTCCGGCTTTGAATCTCGGTTTGAATCCTGTCGGTATTGAATCAGGAGTGGATTCCGCTGAATCAGTTATTTCCTTTTTGGATGTTACCTTGACTTCATCTTCTACGGCTGTAGGCGGTGCCTTGAATCGCGGTTTAAAGCCTGCTGGTTTTGTTGCCGCAAGACCGGAGGTGTCGGATGCTGTATCAGTGATAACCTGCTTTACAATAGGTTTTGCAATGACAGTTTCCTCCTCTGCTAGATGGAAACTTTTTCGGAGCTTGTTGAACCAAAACTTTTTGCTGTGGTCAAAACTCTTTTCTCCCATAGCAGAATAATGTGCTTTGAACTCTTCAAATAAAGGTCCATCTGCAGCTTGTAAAGCTTTTAAATCAATTTTCTTTTTTATGAAAAATTCTTCAAAAGTCATCCTGTTATGAGTTTAATATAGTCTATTACAAATGTAGTAATTTTTCTGACGCAGCTGGGAGGCCTAAAATAAAAAAGAGCGACTAGCGCTCTTTTTTATTTTTTTATAGGTTCAATAGCTTAAGCCATGTTATGGTAAACTGCTTGAACATCGTCATCTTCTTCGATTTTGTCTATCATCTTCAACACATCAGCAGCTTGTTCTTCCGTGATATCTGAATGCGATAAAGCAATACGTTCCAATTTTGCAGATGTTACTTCAATTCCCTTTTCTTCAAGTAATTTTTGCATGTTACCAAAGTCTTCGAAGGAAGTTTGAACGACAGCAATATCATTGCCTTCTTCATCAGCTTCTACGTACAATTCTTCCAAGCCTCCATCGATCAACTCTAATTCAAGCTCTTCTAGGTCCAGTTCGTCTGTTGCAGCAAAACGGAAAATGGATTTACGATTGAAAATAAAATCCAATGATCCTGTTTTTCCCAATGAACCACCTGCTTTTGTAAAATAGCTACGGATGTTTCCTACGGTGCGGTTGGTGTTATCTGTTGCAGTTTCAATTAAAACAGGTACACCATGAGGGCCATAGCCTTCGTATACATACTCTTCGTAACCTTTTGAATCTTTTTCTGAAGCACGTTTGATTGCGGCTTCGATACGATCCTTGGGCATATTTACTGCCTTGGCATTGTGTATTGCTGTACGAAGTCTCGAGTTAGTTTCAGGGTGAGGGCCGCTTTCTTTAACCGCCATGGCGATTTCTTTACCTAAACGTGTAAATTGAACGGCCATTTTGGCCCAGCGTTTGAATTTCCGCTCTTTTCTGAATTCGAAAGCTCTTCCCATTGTTATATTTTGTTTTTAAGATTTTCAATCATGTCGACTGTCATCTTCTGGATGTCAAATTCCGGCGTCCAGTTCCAGTCTTTTCTTGCATATGAATCATCTAGACTAGCAGGCCATGAATCGGCAATCTGTTGTCTTGGATCGTTCTCGATGTAAGAGATTGCAAAATTAGGAAGAATTTTTTTAATTTCTTGTGCAAGTTCTTTTGGAGTAAATGTAATACCACCAAGGTTATAACTGTGGCGAATGCTTAGGCTTTCCTTCGGTGCATCCATTAATTCGAGTGTACCACGGATGGCATCCTCCATATATAACATGGGTAATGCTGTGTTTTCAGATAAGAAACAGGCGTATGTCCCGGTTTTCAATGCTTCATAAAAAATATCGACTGCATAATCTGTCGTTCCACCCCCGGGTTCAGTTTTCCAGGAAATGATACCCGGATAACGGACACTACGAATATCCAGGCCACGGTGTTCTTGATACCATTCAATAAGACGCTCACCTGCAAGCTTGCTGATGCCATAAATCGTGTTGGGATCCATGACGCAATATTGTTCGGTATTTGTTTTCGGAGAATGGGGTCCAAAAACAGCGATTGAGCTTGGCCAAAATATCTTTGAAACTTTATAGCTTACGGCTAGATCAAGAACATTCAATAGACCATTCATATTCAATTCCCAAGCCTTCTCAGGGTATTTTTCACCTGTAGCCGAAAGCATGGCAGCTAATAGATATACTTGAGTAGGTTTATATTGTTGAAACAATGTCTCGAGTCCATTTTTGTCAAGAACATTAGCGATTTCGAAATTTTCGTCAGGGCTTTTAATCTGCGGTTCTCTAATGTCAGTGGTTACAACATTCTCTGCACCAAATTTTTTGCGCAAGGCGATAGCTAATTCTGTGCCGATTTGGCCATTTGCACCAATGATAATAATGCTTTCTTTCATTTGTAAGTTTTATTTTATGAAGCTCCTGCTTTCACTATAATGAGTGTCCATGCTCAAGAATATAAATGAATCGCTTCGCTCGTTTCTTCCTATCGATATGATAAGATCTAGCCTGACATAATTTACGTTTCATCATGTAATGAAAAATGAAATTTCAACCATGGCGGTTTATGATGCAAATATAAAGGCTTTTCAGTATCTATCAACTTTGTGGCCTTTTAGGAAGTAGGGAAAAAATGCTAATTTTTAGACTCTTGGGACTGTTTTTATGAGATTTTAAACTGTTTCAATCGTTTGTTCTTTTTTTTTGAATAAGCAGTGAAAATTTTTATTTTTTTTGAATTGCTTTAATCTTGATTTTAGCAATAGTTATGGGATGCACGGATTCCTTTTTTAGCAATTATGGAGGAAAAATTCTTAATGTTGTGATATTTTTAGCAGGGGGAGTAATATTTTGTTATTTTAATAGTGGAATTAGGGAATATTTTTTAAATTTGAAGAATTCATTCTTCAAGAATCAACTAAAAACAAAATCAAATAACAATTTTATATACACAATTTAAACACAGACAAAAATGAAAGTGGCAGTAGTCGGCGCAACAGGCCTTGTAGGTACTGAGATGCTAACCGTGTTGGCGGCGCGAAATTTCCCAGTAACAGAATTAATTCCAGTAGCTTCAGAGCGTAGTAAGGGTAAGGAAATTGAATTCAAGGGAAAGAAGTATAAGGTGGTTACACCATCTGAGGCTATTGCTTTGAAACCTGATGTTGCGTTATTTTCTGCTGGTGGTGATACCTCGAAAGAATTCGCACCTAAATTTGCTGAAGCTGGAATTACAGTGATCGACAATTCTTCAGCATGGCGTATGGACCCAACGAAAAAGTTGGTTGTTCCAGAAGTAAATGGCGATGTGTTATCTGCTGAAGACAAAATTATTGCAAACCCGAATTGTTCAACCATACAAATGGTGGTGGCTTTAAAGCCATTACATGATAAATATAAAATCAAACGAGTTGTAGTTTCTACTTACCAATCTGTAACAGGTACTGGTGTTAAGGCCGTTAACCAGTTAATGGATGAGCGTGCCGGAAAAGATGGTGAAAAAGCTTATCCTTATCAGATTGATTTGAACGTTATTCCGCATATTGATGTTTTTCAAGAAAATGGATACACGAAAGAGGAAATGAAGATGATTTTGGAAACAAATAAAATCATGCGTGATGATTCTATTAAGGTAACTGCAACGACAGTGCGTATTCCAGTTATGGGAGGACACTCGGAATCATTGAATATCGAATTTGAAAATGACTTTGATTTGAATGATGTACGTGCAGCTTTAGCGGCGCAAAGTGGCTGTATTGTTGTTGACGATCCTGCGTCACTACAATATCCAATGCCAAAGGATGCACACGGCAGGGATGAGGTTTTTGTAGGACGTATCCGTCGTGATGAATCTCAGCCAAATACCCTTAACATGTGGGTAGTAGCGGATAACTTACGTAAAGGTGCTGCAACAAATGCAGTTCAGGTAGCGGAGTTATTGGCCGAAAAAGGATTGATCTAACTCAAGTAGATTCCATAATAAATATGGAGCCCCCACGAATTCGTTCATGGGGGCTCTTTTTGTCCTATCATCAAATCACAATTTATATACTTATGATTTGGCCCTTGATACTGGGACTAGAAATTATGGCGTCAATGTTGTGGGTTGGATAGAAAACTCAATCTTGTCATTCAACGGCGCATAGGCTTCTTTGCTTTGCTCTTCCAGTCGATCTGGAAATAGAATGCCGAAAAGATGATCCGTTTCGTGCTGAAAAATAACAGCAGTAAAACCCTCGATATTTTCTTCGATAACTTTACCTTCTTTATTGATGTATTGTAGGCGGATAGCATAACTCCGTAATACATCCTCTTTACGATTAGGGATAGAAAGACAGCCTTCGGCGCCTTTGCGTTTCAGTTTGGAGCGCCATAGAATTTTAGGATTTACATAAAATTCAAATGGTTGATCTGGTTTGTCAAACCGCTGTACCCAGATTAGATTTTTATTTATACCGATTTGTGGCGCTGCGATACCTACGCCGGGGTGATTGGGATCACGTACAGTCGCGAACATTCTTTTGGAAAGTGACTCAATCAATGGGTCGTTGTATTTGACATCACTGCTTGTAGCTTTTAAAACTTTCAGATCTTTATCGTCTGTTGTTTGCAATATGCGAAGAATTGCATTTTCATCTCCTGATAAAATGATTTTCTTGTCGGCAGCACTGAACTCCTGTCCTGCGTTAAGGTTGACTGGTCTTTCATTCTTTGACTTATGAAATGCTTTTTCTCCGGCCATAATTTTTGTTTCTAAATTGTTCTCAACTGGGGGGACTGGGCAACGGTAGCCATTGCTATAAGCGCAATACGGATTATAGGCTTTGTTAAAGTCTATCTCAACATTGTTTCCTTTAATGTCGTCTGTTGATAAATCGATATACCGGCCCCCACTATAGCTTTCCTGACCATTTGTTAAATCTAAAAATGGTAAAAATAAATGGTTTTTGTATGCTGGATTTTGAAATAATGCGACACTTTGGTAGACATTCAACGTATGTTGTTTTCCATGAAGAGTAAATGTTATGATGGCGTAACGTTTGTACTCGTTGCTTGTGCCATCGTAGGTTGGCATCCGGAATACCGGTTCGTTAAATAAAACTTCAATTTTGGCGTTGACTTTATAGCCCGCATCTACGGGAAAGTAATCCAAAAACGCTACTTGATCTGATTTCAATGGACCATATTGTTCTTTCGCCAATTCAGTGGCTTTTTTTTCACGAAGGGCGGTAATTTGTTGCTCATATTTACTTTGAGCATGTGTACTCAAGCATAAGGCCAAAAGGAAACTGGCAATAAGTGTTTTTTTCATTTGTTTAAATATTTATTCTTCCGATTTCGCACAGCCAAATGCCGCATCGCTTTTGACGTTGTCTTGATCAGTGTACCTATAGAGCAAGTCTATTGGCCTGCAATAATCGGATTGAATTCGGTGATCTATTGCCTCAAAAAGCAAGTTAGCTTGTCGTTGTTAAATAGTCTATCAAAGTTATAGTTTTTTTTGATTAAAAGATCAAAATTAAAAGATCAAAAACGAAAAGAGGATGTATTAGAAAGCGGCGTCCAATTGAAATATTAAATCTTCCTGTGTAATACTCAGTACTACTTTGTATTTTTGTGAAAAATATATATCCATGAGATTGATGGCCTTTGATTACGGTACAAAACGAATAGGGGTTGCGGTGACCGATCCAATGCAAATTATTGCTACAGCATTGACGACAGTACATCCGCAGGATATCTGGACATACTTAGCTGATTATTTACAGACAGAACAGGTGGAAACTTTTGTTGTAGGCAAGCCACGGCAGCTGGATGGGACTGACTCTGAATCCGCACAACATGTTGTCGGTTTTATTCGGAAACTGAAGAAGACTTACCCCACGATTGCTGTCGCCGAAATAGATGAGCGTTTTACTTCTAAAATGGCTTCTGCAGCGATTGCACAAAGTGGAAAAAAAAAGAAGGACCGTCAGCAAAAAGGACTGATTGATACCGTGTCTGCAACGATCATTTTGCAAAGCTACATGGATAGCCGTAATTTTTAGAAACACAACGACTGATAAGTCAAACAAAAATGAATAAAAAATAGAAGGATGAAGAGCATATTATTTTTTACCGAGGATACGGATTTCAAATTAAAAGAAAAGGGAAAGATTCGTCAATGGATTGCTGATGCTATCAAATCCGAAGGATTTAAACGTGTGGGCGAATTGAGCTTTATCCTTTGCTCGGATGCTTACTTACTAGAAATCAATAAGCAGTATTTAAATCACGATACCTATACTGATATCGTTACCTTTGATTCTTCTGAATATGATGACACCATTGCTGGCGATATTTTTATCAGCGTGGAACGCATTCAGGAGAATGCTGAGAAATTTAAGGTTGATGTGCGTGATGAGCTTCATCGGGTTATCATTCATGGTGTAATGCACCTGTGTGGCTATCCGGATAAAAAGCCGGCAGATAAAGCCAAGATGACCGCCAAGGAAGATGAGTATCTAGGTAAAAGAAACTTTTAACTTACTCCATCGTACGCTTATTAAGACCAACAGTTCGGTGAACCGGTTGAGGGTTCTATTTTACTCGAGAGTGAGAAGGAGGTACATAAAAAAAGCGCTTTACAATTTGTAAAGCGCTTTTTTTATGTTGTTTCTAACGACTAGAATCTTTCAAATTGAGAGAAGAAGAAGTTTCCTTCGATAGCAGCATTCTCATCTGAATCCGATCCATGGATAGCGTTTGCGTCAATAGATTTAGCATATTTGTTACGGATTGTACCTTCAGCTGCATCAGCAGGATTAGTCGCGCCGATCAATGTACGGAAATCTTCAACAGCATTATCTTTTTCCAAGATTGCAGCAACGATAGGACCTGAAGTCATAAATTTTACCAACTCACCATAGAAAGGACGCTCTTTGTGTACTGCATAGAATGCACCAGCTGTCTCTTGAGAAAGTTGGATGTATTTCATTGCAATGATTTTAAAACCACCAGCAATGATATCGTTTAAGATTGCACCGATGTGACCGTTCGCTACTGCGTCAGGTTTGATCATCGTAAAAGTTCTGTTAGTTGCCATTATTTTAATTTTTTTGCAAAATTAGATAAATTGCTTTTCATATGCAATATCATTAGGCTTCATATAGACACAATTATTGAAAAGCCAACCGGGTGATGCAACCCTTATCGCTAAGTTATTGCCTTCTCGTCCCAAATCTATGCCTATTCTGAAATAGATGTTTCCCTATGTTCCTGGTCCAATGTTTTTTGACGATATGTAACAGGGCATCGTGTCCGACCGTTTATAGAAAAGTAAAAAAACAATTGATCTAAGTTCAATACGAATATGTAACTTTGTGATATTATGGCATTAAATCTAACAGTAGACATCGATAAAGACTCAGGCTTTTGCTTTGGGGTGGTATACGCTATTGATATGGCGGAGGAGATCTTGGAGGAGGATGGATATCTTTATTGTTTGGGGGATATCGTTCATAATGATGAGGAAGTTGCTCGATTGAAAGCAAAAGGCTTACGTATTATTGATCATGCCGCTCTGCCGACCTTGCGTAATGAAAAGGTATTGATCCGTGCTCATGGTGAAGCTCCTGAAACTTATCGTGTTGCTTTGGAAAACAACATTACCCTGATAGATGCCTCTTGTCCAGTGGTGCTCAAGCTGCAGAACCGTATAAAAACATCGTTCGATCAAGAGGAGAAAATTCTAATCTTTGGGAAGCATGGACATGCTGAAGTGATCGGTTTACAGGGGCAGACAAATAATGAAGCCTTAGTTTTTCAGGATATTGCCGAATTGGATCAAGTCGAATTGCCGGCCTCATTTACCCTATACAGCCAAACAACAAAAAGCGTAGATAAATTCTATGCCATCAAAGACGAACTGATTAAGCGCGGGTATGAAGTGAAGGCCAATGATACCATCTGTCGACAAGTTTCCAATCGATACGAGGATCTTGGCGCTTTTGCCAGACAATACGATAAAATCGTCTTCGTATCGGGCAAGAAATCCTCCAATGGAAAGGTGCTGTTTGAAGTTTGTCAAAACGCCAATCCTGCGAGTTATTTTATTTCTGATCCAGCTGAATTAGATGCATCGGTCTTTGCTGAAAACGATCGTATTGGTATCTGTGGCGCTACTTCTACGCCAATGTGGTTGATGAAAGACGTAAAAGCAAGTTTAGAAGCATTATAGGCACAATTACCCGTCACAGATATTTCATAATTCCGCGGTTTAGATCCCGAGTGCATTCTTTTTTGCTTAGCTTTGTAAGCTATGAGCAATAAAGGTAAAAAAGGTATTCTTTTAGTACAATTGGGTACACCTGATAGTCCCACTACTCCAGATGTAAAAAAGTATTTAACGGAGTTTTTAATGGATCCACGTGTCATTGATATTCCCTATTTTCAACGAACCTTATTGGTGAAGGGAATTATTGCACGTACACGTGCTCCCAAATCTGCAAAAGTATACGCAACGATCTGGGATAAAGAAACGGGATCACCTTTGATGCATTACAGTATTTTGCAACGTGATCTGCTTCAAGAAGCATTGGGGGAAGAATACCATGTTGAATTAGCGATGCGTTACCAAAACCCATCGATTGAGGCTGCATTGAAAAATATGGAAGGCCTATTTTTGGAGTCCATTCGCGTAATCCCTTTATTTCCACAGTACGCTTCGGCAACATCGGGCTCGGTCATAGATCGCGTCATGGAGCTAATCCGCAAATGGAATTATCTACCGGAAATCAGTTTCGTAAGCAATTTCTGTACTGACGATTTGATGGCAGAAACTTATGCAGATCACGCTCGCAGGCACGATTTGGAAAGTTTTGACCATTTTGTTTTTAGCTATCATGGCCTTCCTGTGCGGCAGCTAGGCAAAGTGGATCCGACAGGTCAGCTCAAATGCCCTGAATCAGGCTGTGATTCCTGTAAAACGACAGCCAATTCATATTGCTATCTCTCGCAATGTTATGCAACCACACGGACGATAGCTGCAAAGCTTGGTTTAAAAAAAGAACAATATTCGCTTTGCTTTCAATCCCGGTTAGGTAAAGAGCCCTGGATACAGCCGTATACCTCGGATTTGTTGCACGACCTTGCCGCGAAAGGTTATAAGAAGTTATTAATTTTCAGTCCTGCTTTTGTAGCGGATTGTATCGAGACCATTGATGAAATTGGCGTGGAATATGCTAATGAATTTAAGCACTTAGGTGGAGAAGAGGTTTGTTTGGTAGAAAGTCTTAATGATGATCCCAAATGGATCGAGTCTTTAAAACAATTGGCACTCAATGCCAAAAACTAAAATAGGTAAATGATGTTGTTCGTAAACGCGTGTGTATTACTCATATTGGATTTTTATATTTTCTTTGCCCTCCGCGCAACGAAGATCAAATTTCCCAAAACAAAAGTATTTTCCATCCTTTGGTGGTCTTATTCTGTTTTACTACTATTAGGGGTTTTTATCTCAGCACAATATAGTATTCCTTTAATCGTACGGTCGGTTATTTTAGTTGCCTTTTTTCTGACTGCCGCATCAAAGATATTTTTCTTTTTGATTTTGTTGATTGATGATATCCGACGCGGTGGTGTATGGTTAAAACGGCTATTTACAAAAAAGAGATCTATTGAAGACCTAGTTGAAGATGCCGGAGACACTTTACCTGAAAATCCAGTGAAAGGGATTAGCCGATCCGAGTTTTTGACCAAAGCTGGTATTCTAGTTGGTGCCTCACCCTTGATACCATTGAGCTGGGGTATTATTTCAGGAGCCTATGACTATCGTGTAAGGAGAGTGCCGTTGTATTTGCCAAATTTGCCTAAAGCATTCCATGGAATGACCATCGCGCAGATTTCAGATGTGCACTCGGGATCTTTCTACAATAAAAAAGCTGTCAACGGTGGTATTGATATGCTTTTAAAGGAAAAAGCTGATGTGACATTTTTTACCGGTGATATTGTGAACGCCCAAGCTTCTGAAATGCGGGGCTATCAAGATATTTTTGCTCGTGTGAAATCTGATTTAGGCGTGTTTTCTACATTAGGTAACCACGACTATGGTGACTACTATTATGGTAAAGAAGATTCTCCTGCAAAACGCAAGAACCTCAAGGATGTAATCGATGTTCATAAAATTATGGGCTGGGATCTTTTAATGGATGAAAATCGCAAGATTAAGGTCGATGGCGAAGAGCTTTGTATTGTTGGGGTGCAGAATTGGGGGACAGGTCGTTTTCCGAAACATGGTGATATCAAGAAAGCGTTAATGGGTACTGAAGAGCAGCCTGTCAAGTTGCTGTTGTCTCACGATCCGTCGCATTGGCGGGCTCAGGTATTGGATACCGACGTGGATGTGATGTTTGCTGGACATACACACGGTATGCAATTTGGTGTACGATCCGAGATGTTGCAATGGAGTCCAGTACAATATATCTATAAGGAATGGGCAGGGCTATATCGTGCACAACAGAACAAACGATTATACGTGAATGTAGGCTATGGCTTTTTGGGTTATCCAGGACGCGTTGGAATTCTACCTGAAATTACCATATTCGAATTGTTAAAAGCGCAAGACCCAAAGTTTAAAGCCTAAAAAATCTGCTTTGACTTTTGAGTTAATATAGCTATAATTGTGTATTCTGTACACCAGTTATACATAACATGCAATCAACTTTAAACTTTGGGGACTCTCCCCACACACGTGTTAATATTCTTACCGGGGAAAAAGTACTTGTCTCTCCACATCGTAGTAAAAGACCTTGGCAAGGACAGGTAGAGGATCTTCCGGGAGATAATAGACCGGAATATGATCCGCAATGCTATTTGTGTCCAACCAATAAACGGGCAGATGGTGATGTCAATCCAGATTATAAAGAAAGTTTTGTCTTCGTGAACGATTTCTCGGCTTTATTAAAAGATACAAGCCAACAGGAATTTAATGAGGATGAATTATTTGTCGCAGAGACCGAAAGAGGGATCTGTAAGGTAATTGCATTCACACCACGCCACGATCTTACACTACCTGAAATGGATCAGGCCGCAATCAAATCGGTGGTTGATCTTTGGCAAAAGGAATTTGTCGAACTCTCCAAGGTTGACTGGATCAAATACATTCAAATTTTCGAAAATAAAGGCGCGATTATGGGCTGTAGTAACCCACATCCACACGGACAGATCTGGTCACAAAATCATTTGCCAGTAGAAATCCAAAAAGAATGCGTTCAGCAACAGCAATATTTCAATAAATATCAACGTACAATCCTGTCAGACTATGTTATAGCGGAGTTGAGAAAAGAGGAGCGCATTATTGACGAAAATGATTCTTTTGTTTCTCTAGTTCCGTTTTGGGCTGCATGGCCTTACGAAACGATGATTGTCAGCAAACGATCTATCCAAAACATTGCCGGGTTTGACGAGAAGGAAAAGACGGATTTTGCCGCTATCCTCAAGTTATTGACGACGCGATATGACAATCTCTTCAAAACATCCTTCCCCTATTCTGCAGGAATGCATCAAGCCCCGGTAAATGATGGTGACCACCCAGAGTGGCATTGGCATATGCACTTTTATCCACCACTGTTACGTTCTGCTACCGTTAAAAAGTTTATGGTAGGTTATGAGATGCTAGCAAATCCACAACGTGATATTACACCGGAAGTTGCCGCAAAACAGTTGCGAAATTGTTCGACAGTACATTATAAAGCTAAATAAGATGATAACAAAAGATACAATTGTAAACAGATTTAAAGAACTCTACCAGGAGGAACCTCTTGTCGTTACTTCCCCCGGACGGATTAATATTATTGGAGAACATACGGATTATAACGATGGATTTGTATTGCCTGCTGCAATTGACAAAGCAATATACGTTGCTGTAAGTAAGCGATCGGATGATAACATTGTGCTTTATGCGGAAGATTATAAAGAACGTCATGAGGTAAAACTAGCAGATATTGCGATTTCAGAAAAACATTGGCCAAACTATATTCTCGGGGTAGTTGATCAGTATCAGAAACGTGGGGCAAGGCTAGGTGGATTCAACCTGTATATCGATGGCGATGTGCCATTGGGGGCCGGATTATCGTCTTCAGCAGCCGTTGAATGTGCCGTTACCTTAGCACTCAGCGAATTGTTCGATTTGCAGGTCGAACGACTTGAGATTCCACAGATTGCACAAAAGGCCGAACATACCTATGCTGGTGTGATGTGTGGTATCATGGATCAGTTTGCTTCAGCCTTTGGTAAAGAGAAAAATGTCATCAAACTGGATTGCCGTACTTTGGGTTTCGAGTATGTTCCACTTGATCTTAAGGGTTATGAAGTTGTGTTATTGAATACAAACGTAAAACACTCATTAGCTTCTACAGCCTACAATACACGTCGTGAACAATGCGAACAGGCGTCTGCATGGGTACAGGAAAAATACCCGGAAGTCAAGAACCTGCGAGATGTAACAGTGGCGATGCTGGATGAGTTGGTAAAGGACAAAGATGCCGATATTTATGCGAAAGCTAGCTTTGTGGTCCGTGAGAATGAACGCGTAGAGAAATCTTGTGATGCACTACGTTCAGGAGATGTCGTTCAGCTTGGACAGTATATTTTTCAGAGCCATGAGGGATTAAGTAAAGTGTATGAAGTCAGTTGTCCGGAACTGGATTATTTAGTGGATTACGTCAAGCAATTTCCTGAGGTGATCGGTGCCCGAATGATGGGGGGCGGTTTCGGTGGCTGTACAATCAATATCGTCAAAGAAGGTGTATTACCTTCAATTCTGCCAACACTCGAAAAAGAATACAAACAGAAATTTGATAAAGAACTTTCGGTCATTCAGGTCAGGATTGCCGATGGTACCCGCGTGCTTTGATAAAAAAGTGGATACAGTAAGGGGAATAGCATGAACATGCTATTCCCCTTATTTTTTGTCTTTTTTGATAACGACTTACTGCACGAGTCCTAGTTAAGCTGGTCTAATGCCTGTTTTAAGTCGGCGATTAGATCATCGGCATGTTCGATTCCAACAGAGATGCGCAACATGCCTAGCGTGATTCCGGAAGCTTCTTTCTGTTCCTTCGTATGATGACCGCCCCACATACTCGCGGGGTGTACAATAAGCGATTCGACCCCTCCCAAACTGGCCGCATTGATAAATATACGCAGCCCATTGATGAGTTTCTGCGCATTTAAAAATGCCTCTTCTTCATCTTTACCATTGACATCGATGCAAAGCATACCCGAGAAACCGTTCATTTGCTGGGCTGCGAGCTCATGTTGTGGGTGATTGGGTAACCCAGGATAACTGACTTTTTTGATTTTTGGATGTTGATCCAGAAATTCGGCCAGCTTCAGCGCATTTATATTGATTTGTTTGACGCGTAGACTTAATGTTTTCAATCCCCGTAATAGTAACCAAGAATCAAGCGGTGCAAGTGATGCTCCCAAAGCGACGGATCGTTTCCATACGCTGGCGATATAGTTCTGTCTACCGCAGACGATACCCGCAGTGAGGTCGCTGTGTCCGCCCAAATATTTCGTGGCGCTGTGAACAACGACGTCGATTCCAAAATCTGTCGGTGTTTGGTTGATAGGGGAGGCAAATGTATTATCGACCATACTCTGAATCCCATGCTGTTTGGCGAGTTCTCCGATCGCTTTTAGGTCCGTGATATGGAGATTTGGATTCGATGGAGTCTCTATATAAATCAGCTTGGTATTTGTCTGAATAGCTTCTCCAAACGCTGAAATATCTGTTTGATCCACAGCCGTAACCGTGATGCCATAATCCGTTAGGAACTCTTTAAAGAAAATAGCTGTTCCGGAATAATGCGCATGTTGGGCCACAATATGATCACCCGATTTAACAATGGCCAATATTGCAGTACTAATAGCGGCCATACCTGTTGCAAATACAAGTGCATCCTCCGTTTTTTCCAATTTTGCTAGGATGGACGCTACTTGGCTATTCGTTGGGTTGCCATGACGATGATAAAAATAAGGGTGTTTCGGTTCGGTAGCAGCCTTGATGTATTCCGTTGGGTCAGGATCTGCAATGTATGTGGATGTCTGATAGATTGGAGTAGTTACTGCAGATGTCTGATTGAATTGCTGTCCTTCATGGACGAGTATCGTTTCGGTATTGGTAGCCATACTAATAATATTGATTGATGCTTGTATCGCCTTAAGTATCCATAACTCGATCTTGTCGAATCTTTGATCGTAAGGAACCCTTAGCTCGTTTGAAAGCACTCTTGGTGCTAACAGCTCGAAGAAGGTTTGTCTTGTATATCAAATATAAATAAAATCTACTCAATATGTAGATTTTATTTATATCGGATGCATCAATATGTCTTACAGCATTTCTTTCAGCAGGCTCAACGCATAACCAATGGTATTCACATTGTTTAACGCTAAACGAAGCTGGCCTTTGACTTCTTTGAGGTTGCTGATCTCCGGATGGCTTTGCACAAAGGACAGTACACGGCCGAATTGATCGGATTCAAAGTAGCTCGACTTGGGGTTATTGACAAAATAACCTTTCAGTGTATGCTTTTTATACGCTATTTTTTCGAATCCTATCGTTTTACCAAACCACTGTAAACGGAGTGTATTGAATAATTCAAATACTTCTCGTGGGATAGGGCCAAAGCGATCTTCAAGTTCTTTTTCAAAAGCTGCCAATTGCTGCTCATTCTCTAATTTAGAGAGTTCTGTATACAGATTATATCGTTCCGTGATATTGGTTACATATTCATCCGGGATCAATACCTCGAGGTCGGTGTCAATCTGTGTAAAGGAGACATATTTGTGTTCCTTCTCATCAGCGAATACCGCTGAAAACTCATCCTCTTTCAGTTCCTGAATAGCTTCGTCCAAGATTTTATGATACATTTCGAAACCGATCTCTGCAATAAATCCTGACTGTTCGCCACCTAATAGGTTTCCCGAGCCACGTATATCCAAATCGCGCATGGCAACGTTAAATCCAGAGCCGAGTTCAGAGAATTCTTCTATCGCAGAAAGTCGTTTATAGGCCTCCGGTGTTAAAGTCGACAATGGCGGACTCAGTAAATAACAGAAAGCCTTTTTATTGGAGCGACCGACCCGACCCCGCATCTGGTGCAGGTCACTCAGACCAAACATATGCGCATGATTAATAATAATTGTATTGGCATTTGGAATATCAAGACCCGCTTCAATAATCGTTGTTGCAATTAAGACATCGAAATCGTGATTAATAAACTTGAGCATCACATCCTCAAGCTCATCGCCTTCAAGTTGGCCATGTGCAACACCGACCCGTGCTCCTGGAACCAGCTTGCGAATCAAATTACCAAGCTGTGGAAGATCTGCGACACGATTATGGATAAAGAATACCTGTCCACCACGATCAAGTTCGTAACTGACGGCCTCCCCGATCAGTGTTTCATTGAAAACGTGGAGTTCGGTCTGTACAGGCTGACGGTTGGGTGGGGGAGTCGAGATGATACTCAGATCGCGGGCTCCCATCAATGAAAAGTGCAATGTTCTTGGAATTGGCGTAGCGGTCAATGTCAGCGAGTCTACATTCGCACGCATGACTTTCAATTTTTCCTTTACGGTAACGCCAAACTTTTGCTCCTCATCAATGATCATTAGGCCAAGATCTTTGAATTTGACATCTTTGCTGACAAGGCGGTGGGTGCCAATGATAATGTCTATTTTCCCTTCGGCAAGCCTTGCTAACGTATCTTTAATCTGCTTAGGTGTCTTGAAACGGTTGATATAGTCGATCGTGCATGGGAGCCCCTTTAGTCGTTCCGAAAAAGTCCGATAATGCTGTAGCGCAAGAATTGTCGTCGGTACAAGCACGGCAACCTGTTTACTGTCTGCTACGGCTTTGAAAGCCGCACGGATAGCGATCTCCGTTTTTCCGAAACCAACATCCCCACAGACCAATCGATCCATTGGATGTGGAGACTCCATATCTTTTTTTACCTCGGCAGTAGCTTTTTCCTGATCGGGGGTATCTTCGTAGATAAAGGAAGCCTCCAGTTCATTCTGTAGGTAGCTGTCCGGTGAGAACGCATTTCCATGCTGAGCCTTTCTTTTGGCATAAAGCATGATCAGGTCGCGCGCAATATCCTTGACTTTTTTCTTGGTCGTCTTCTTGAGTTTGTCCCAGGCGTCGGTACCCAATTTATTCATTTTGGGAACAGTACCCTCTTTGCCTGAATATTTGGAAATGCGGTTTAAGGAGTTGATGTTCACATACAAAAGGTCATTGTCCGCATAGATCAAGCGGATCATTTCCTGGGACTTACCGTTGACGTCCACTTTTTCCAAACCACCGTAGCGGCCGACACCATGGTCAATGTGGGTAATGAAATCGCCCGGTTTAAGATCCCGTAGATCTTTGAGTGTAATTGCCTGTGAGCGCTCGTAAGCCTTCTTACGTTTATATTTATAATAGCGGTCAAATATTTGGTGATCCGTGTAACAGGCCAACTTTAAACTGTCGTCTCTAAAACCTTCCCGTAAAGCTTTATGAATTGGAATAAAGGTCGCTGATTTATCAAGATCTTCTAGAATCGTATAGATACGTTCTACCTGTTTGGTTGAATCTGAAAAGATAAGGTTCTGGATCCGCTGGCCCTCATTCTCCTTGAAATTATGGATTAAGAGATTAAAATCCTTATTGAACGAAGGTTGGGGATGGATATCGAACTTGAGTGTTACCTCTGCTTTATAAAAGAACTGTTTACCAAATTCGATGATTGGGAACTCAAAGAATAAGGCATTGATATTCTTCTCATCTGTAAACTCATAGGCTGGGTTATGCCATTCGGGATTGTCTTTTTTCTGCTTATCTGTTAGTCCCGCCCATAATTTTTCCGCCTTCTTTAACCCATCTTTTACAATATCTAATGTAAATTGAGCGTCTTTGATCCAGATCGTAGCGTCTTGATCTACATATTCCAATAAGGAGATGTGTTGGGATGTCAGGAATTTCGCTTGGACATTTGGTACAATGGTTACTTTGTGGATTTTTTTGACAGACAGCTGGGACTCAATGTCAAATGTACGTATGCTTTCGATGTCATCGCCAAAGAATTCAATACGGTATGGGAGGTCATTCGAAAAAGAAAATATATCTACGATGCCACCGCGTATCGCAAATTGCCCCGGTTCATACACAAAGTCGACACGTTCGAAATCATATTCGATCAAAAATTCGTTGATGAAATCAATACTTAAAGCCGTGTTTTCCGTTATTTCCAACGTGTTTTTATCCAAGTCGTTGCGGTTAATCACTTTCTCAGCAATAGCCTCCGGATAAGTAACAACCATTTTCGGTAATTCCGAAGTATGGTTGAGTGAACTTAAAGTCTCCGCACGTTGCAATACATTGGCAGAGTCAGTTTGTGTAAAATCAAATGCTTTGCGATAAGACGAAGGGAAAAAAAGAACCTGCTTATCCAACAGGCTTTCTAGATCACTTAAAAAATAAGAAGCGTCTTCATGAGTCGGTAAGATAAAGACCATTGGACGTTCCTGTAAGTTGTAAGAAGATACGGCTATGAACGCATCCGAAGATCCAATAAGCCCTTTCAGCTGAATCTTTGGGTTTTTGGATTGCATGGCCTTGGTAAGCGACTGGACAGACTCGCTTTGGCTGTATTTTTCTAATATTTCTTGAATTCCCACGAGCAAAAATTTCGAATAATTGCGAATTTAACGAAATAGTATCAAGTATTGGGTATGAAGTACTAAATTTTTTGGTAAAAAATCGCTGAATCCCTCGTTAAGAAGGGCATGACTTTGGGAAGCTCAAAAGCTATAACAGATTGATCTGTGCAGGAGTTTATTTCGCGAGGTAAAAGGTGTAGGCAAAAGCGAGCAACACCAACAATGTGGCCAAGTAAATTAATTTATATTGCTCGTAAGCTGTAACATGAAAGGATCCAATTTTAACGCGGTTTTTGCTATTTCTCATGACTAATTTAGGTCTAGGTCAATCTTCTGTTCACTAATATAGCTTTTAAGTGTTGTATTACCAAAAGCATCCAGTGTATTTTGAAAATCTTCCCGGTAGTCAAACTGAAAGTCCTCATGAAGTTTACTGTATTTACCCACCGCATGCTTTATACGCCCTGTTATATATTTATGCAATTTGTGGGCGGAAGACTGATAAGAGGAGTCGAAAAGCCTGTCGTAATCAGCAATGGTTCTCTTCAGGATATAGCATCTAAATTCTACTTCACTGATTTTGTCTTTGGTGACTTTTTCATGTTCATTCACTAAACCGCTTGCCTGTTTCACCAGCTTGCTAAGTCCAATAAAATGACTGTGTTGTGGCGTATTGCCAATTTGACTTAAACCAATATCGAACAATTGTGCCAGTTGCTTTCGTAGTTTTTCAATACGTTCCTCTAAATCGTCTGCATTTTCCAGTAATTGGAAATGCAATTGTTTGATCAGCATTTTGTCCTTGCTTATCAGGCGTACAAGGAGTTTGTCTTTTTCCTTCTGCGGTAGGTCAAGGACAGCTTTCTTTAATTCGGCATCTTGATGTAAGGACATAATCTATGTTTTAGTGTAAAAAGAGTTGTTGAGCGAAAAGTCAGGCACACTGAAAGTGTGCCTGAATAAATTTCTCGTTTTATAAGCCGGAATTTAGGCGGGCAATAGCTGCCGCCCATATTTACCGTCGCTTGCTATTAATACAATATTCTGAACTTAATTGTATTGTCGATCTGTTTGAGTTGTTTCAATAGATCTTTATCATATTCACCTTGTATATCGGTTACCGCATAGCCAATGTCACTTTTGGTCATTAGAAATTGGGCAACGATATTGATGTTATTTTGGGCATAGACCTTATTGATCTGCGCCATAATTCCGGGAACGTTTTGGTGAATATGCAGTAATCTCGTTACCTGTTTTACTTTTGGTAAAATCAGATTTGGGAAGTTGCGACTTAAATAAGTATCACCATTGTTGATAAAATCGGCCATCCGCCGAGGTATAAACTCTGAATTTTTCTTTTTATTTTTCTTGTCATCGAAAACGACAATACCTTTAGCATTGCAGATATCCTTATTGATATGCCCTCTGATATCACCCAAATATCCGATCGTTTTTAATTTGTCAGCATGTTGGAGTTGCTCATCACTGATATCGATATTGTCCCCCAATAGAAGCATCCCTACATCTTTCACATACTTTTCTTCGAAGGTGTCTTTTGTGCGGATAGAAAAACCGTCTCTTTTTAGGATATGAGCCGCTATTTCTGGTACATCACCCACGATCAAACAAAGGATACGGTTTTTAGGATAGGATATTGCACGAGGCAGATCATTTACATATAAAAACTCATCAAAACTAGGTGTGATGAAGTCTGCTTTCTCAGTGACACTTTTACGTTGGATATTCTCTGTAAATGCAAAGAATTTTTCAATCAATCCCGATTCTTTCAGTTGAAAATCTGAATAACCGTCACCAATGCCAAATAGTCTTCCTTCAATATTTAACTGTTTTAATAATTGCACTTTTCCACCTTCATTTGATAAAGGATTCTCTTCATCAAAACCTATGATATTACCTTCTTCATCAAATCTGAATGTATTGGCATAGATATTTTCAGTCTTGATATGATACGGTGTAACAACAGGAGTAATAAATTCCTTAAAACCTCCTGAAACAATCCATGCTGTGTCGGCGTGTTTCTTGAAGAATTCACGATTCCGGGAAAAAGAGGTTGAAACCTTTTTCTTAAGATGTGAAACAAGTTTATCCAGATGAGATTTATTGGCATTTAAGAGTTTTACGCGACCAGCCAAAGCCTCACGGAAAGATAGTTTACCCTCCATGGCAAGATTGGTGTACCGCTCAATTTCGTGATAGATAGATTCGCGATCCGGATGGTTCTCAAGGGAGATCCGTGCAAGTTCATCAAGTGCCTCTACTTGCGTAAATGTACTATCAAAATCAATGATGTAATAGTTTTTCATCTTATTCTTTTTTATGAAACTATCATGAGTCATACATCTGAATGCTGCTTACTGGTACAAGGTCTGTTTCTTCCACTTCTTCTTCCAAACATATATTGATTAGAGGAGACGAAACTAGCCTCGGGATCGAGCTTTATTTAAGGATTGAAGTTACTCACGATGAGATCAAGGTTTGGTTGTTAATTATGTTATAGTTTTACTGTTTGTTATATAAGTCTGCAATTTCTTTTAATGTTTGTTCCAAAGGCCGATAACTGTGGTTTAGGAGTGCTTGGATTTTCGCATTGGAATACTGTAATTTGGCACTTGAAGCAACCGCAGTCTCTTTCGTTAATGTCGTGTCTGATTTTTTAAATACAGCAAGCATACTTGAAACTGTGGAAGCAATTTGGAGTAAGGTTTCGGAAACTTCGATTGTCGGTTCAGGCTTGTTCATTAATACACTTGCCACGCTCAACAAATCCTTGTTGCTTATATTGAGATGATTGATGATATAGCGCTCAGCCGTGATATCATCTCTTTCCATCAATTGAATCATGATCGCAGCAACATCTTCAACGTCAACAACGCCGACACTTCCTTTCGGGTAAAATCGTAGACCTTTATTGATCATCGAAAAAATAGCTCCAGAGCCTTTCTCGTTTGCCGAAGCACCTAAAATTACTGAGGGGTTGACAATAACTGCACTTAAACCTTCGGTAATGCCACGCCAGACCTCCATCTCCGCCTGATATTTTGATAACGAATAGTTCGATGTCAATGAATTGTGTTCCCAATGGTCTTTTTCGGATACCGGAAGGTTGTCTCGATTTGTCCCTAATGCTGCGATCGAACTGACATGAAGTAGGCGAATGCCTTTTTCAAGGCAAAGATTGACCACATTTGTCGTTCCTTCCACATTGACTTTAAAGAGCGCTTTAGCGTCTTTCTTTTGGTAGGAAACCAATGCTGCACAATGGAATACTTTAGTAACACCTTCAAGAGCATCTTCTAATTCAAAATAATTGTTGATATCAGCGTCGATCCATTGGACCAACGAAGACGATAACAACGAGGCCGGAATAGTCGATTGAGCTCTTTTGATGGCAATGACGTCAATTCCTTGGTCTATCAACTGTCTGATTAGTGTAGACCCTAAAAAACCTGTTCCTCCAGTTATTAATATCACTTGATAAAGATACTGTTAAAAATAATGTTTTCAAAAGTTAGTTAATAAATGGATATTTGTGTGAATTGCATCCTGAAAACCTTCATGCTTTCGCGGGTATCAAACGCCATGAAAGCCAAGGTAGATTCTTTCAGTCCAATTAAAACAGTCGTTTTCAGAAAAAATAAGAGATTTTACAAATTATAGCTTATGTCATCACTGTCCGTATTCTTTAGCCCGATTTCAATTACAGGTTTTGCTCCTGAGCATGGGTTCTTGAGTTCTCAACTAGGAAACCTTATTCAAGCCTATGAAACAGATTTTCCGAGCTGGGAAGCGGATAAACAGCCTCAATTGGCTATTGTCGGTGTGGAGGAAGATCGCGCATCCATGAATAATAATGGAACGGATAAAGCGCCGGATGCTGTACGAAAACATCTCTATGCGTTATATCAGGGCGATTATAAGATGAATATCGTTGATTTGGGAAATATCAAAGCAGGTAATACAATTCAAGATACCTATATCGCTTTAAAATCTGTCGTAGAGGAACTGGTCAAAGAAAATATTCTCCCTATTATCATTGGCGGTGGACAGGATCTCACCTATGCACAATATTTGGGGTACCAAAATTTAGAGCGAAAGATCGAGCTAGCGATTATAGATGCTCGTTTTGACCTTGATGAGGAAAACGCCGAAAATGTAAGCCTGAATTCCCGATCTTATGTGAACCATATTATCTTGCATCAGCCAGACTATTTATTCAATTTAAATGCCATAGCCTATCAAACCTATCTCGTAAGTAAGGAGTCTATCAATATGTATGATAAACTATTTTTTAATGCAACACGAGTCGGTATGATTGCCGGTAAAATGGACCAATCAGAGCCTTTGATCCGAGCAGCTGATTTAATTAGTTTTGATATTGGAGCCATTCGGGCCTCTGAAGCACCTGGAAATGCCAATGCAATGCCCAATGGTTTATTTGGCGATGAAGCTTGTCAACTAGCCCGCTATGCCGGGATGTCAGATAAATGTTCTTCCATCGGTTTTTATGAATTCAATCCAACATTTGATCCAATGGAGCAGACGGCTATGTTGGTCTCCCAAATGATCTGGTGCTTTATTGATGGTTACTATAACCGCAAACAAGATACGCCACTGTACCCCAAATCATCTTATATCATTTATCGCACGACACTGGAAAATGAAGAGCATGAATTGGTCTTTGTGAAAAGTAAAAAATCAGACCGCTGGTGGATTCAAGTGCCTTATTTTGGATCTAAATCAGTCAATGAGCGCTATTACCTCGTGCCTTGCCGTTATGAAGACTACCAACTGGCTGTTTCAGGTGAAATGCCTGATCTATGGTGGAAAACACACCAAAAGTTACAATAATGTACCACTAAGAGGGACATTGGTATTACGCCTTACCATAGAGAAGTGTGTAATACATCGTGCAAACTGATAACAGATTGGAGTTATCTGTTTTTTAGTCGTGCCAATCCATTAAGTTTGAGACGTTATAGGTTTAATTAAATGCAGTGATGGCAAAATAGACCTGCTCAGGTAAGCATACACCATCTTCAGAAAATACAAATCATGGAAATATTTTTCTTTGCGGGAATCGTGTTGTTATTGGTCATTTTGATCGTATTGGTACTAAAAAAGAATACCGATACCAGTGCTGGTCCTGCGTACAATAAAGAAGTTGAAACACTAAAAATTGAGCTTGCTAGATCGCAACAGCGGGAACAAAGTTTGCTGGAAGAACGTCTTATGCTAAAAAATGAATTGGATAAGGAACGGGAGAATCTTCTGGTCGCTGAGCGGTCTTTAGAGAGTACACGTTCTTTTTATGAGGCGCAGCTCGATAAATTTCAGGAACAGAAGAATGAAATCGCCGAGATTAAACGACAATTCAACAATGAGTTTCAGGTTATTGCCAATAAAATATTGGAAGAGAAGACACAAAAGTTTACAGAGACCAATCATCGTTCCCTGGGCTTGATCTTGGATCCATTGAAGGAAAAAATCAAATTGTTTGAAGAGAAAGTCGATAAAAATTACAATCAAGAGGCAGCGGAAAGAAATTCTTTAAAGGGAGTTGTCCTTCAGCTGGTCGAACAAAGTCTTAAAATTAAAGACGAAGCCAATAGCTTAACAAAGGCATTAAAAGGGGATACCAAAAAGCAGGGCAATTGGGGCGAGGTAATTTTAGAGCGGGTTTTGGAGCGTTCGGGACTTATGCGCGATCGCGAATTTAGATTACAGGTCTCTCTGATGGATGCCGAAGGAAGAAGAATGCAACCCGACGCGATAATCGACCTTCCTGAAGATAAACATCTGATTGTGGATTCAAAAGTTTCTTTGATTGCCTACGAACGTTGGGTCAATGCTGAGACGGACGAGGACCGCGCAATTTTCGCAAAACAACATGTACAGTCTGTGGAAAATCACGTGAAAGAACTTTCCGCAAAAAACTATCACGAGTTATATGGTATAGAATCGCCAGAATTTGTATTGCTGTTTATGCCGATTGAATCTGCATTGAGTATGTCCGTCGCTGAAAAACCGGATCTATTCAGCGATGCTTGGGATCGTAAGGTTGTAATCGTTAGCCCTTCGACATTGTTGGCGACATTGCGTACTATCGCCAGTATCTGGAAGCAGGAACGTCAGACCAGGAATGTAATTGAAATCGCGAAAGAAGCGGGGAGCCTTTACGATAAGTTTGTGAGCTTTCTGAACGATATGGAACAGGTGCAAAATCAGTTGGAGCGCGCATTAAAAAGCCATGAAGATGCAACTAAAAAGCTCTCTACAGGCGCTGGGAACGTTATCGGAAAAGTGGAGAAATTAAAACGTTTAGGAGCCAAAGCAAATAAACAGATCGATTCCAAATTTTTAGATGAGGAAGATTAACAAAAACGGGCTTGCCGAAAAGTAAGCCCGTTTATAATTTTTAACCGTGCAAAGCAAAGCCTGCTCTGCTAACTTATGCTAGAGGTTTTACTAAAGCTCTTTCATCCGTTTATTGATCGAAACATCCACATACGTATCCTTTAAACGATCTACAGCTTCTTTTTGAACAGTGACATTGGTGTCTGATTCGTAATCATGAATAGTCCTTTGGTTTTGGACTTCGTTGTCATAAGGATCCTTTCCTGCCAAGAGCTTGACGATTACCGGAAGACATTCGAGGAAGACAAAAAGCAGCGCAATAAAAAACACAGCATTTGCGTTGGATTCGTTGACCTTTCCATTGGCATCGTACCTTAGATTGCCCAGCGCAGAGTTACGGTCTGCAAAACCAGCGACATTGACAGCGCTGTCCAAAGAAGCGTTGGATAAGACTTTTTGGTCCAATATCCCTTCAAATTTCTGTTTCTGACGTATTGCGTTTTGTTGGGTCGTTATCTTGTTCCGTAAAGTGTCCAAATAACCCTCTTTTTTCTTCAGCTCTTCTTCTTTCATTTTGGCATAAGGGCCATATCCCATGACACCAGATGTTTCAGTTGTTTTGTTCCCGAATATCTCGTAATTCAATTTTGTACGATCATTTTTAATACTGGCTTCCAATGAATCACGTTCGGCCGTAATCGCTTTTAAAAGCGAAACCTCATTGGCATATTTCTTATTGAAAGTACTGTTGAGCGTGTCGATTTTAGCGCGTTGGTCTGCGAGAAAACGTACACGGAGGTTTTCTCGAATCTCTTTATCGAAGATTTTTAACTCCAACGGCCTAGAGATAACCAAACCAATCAAAATTGCCAATAAAATTCGAGGAAGAGCCTGCAGAAGCTGCATAAGGCCACTTTTTGATTTATTTATACTGAGTACAATATAGCGATCCATATTGAATATCGCTAAACCCCAAATGATGCCAAATACAATGGCCAAAAGCCAGTCAAATGCCCCACCACTAAATACGAAATACATGGCATAGCCACCCGAAAGGCTGGCAAACAATCCCGTAAAAAAAATAGTAGCACCTATGGCTGTGTACTTACTATGCTCTTCCGGATATTTTTCAAGAGTTTCTTGATGTACCCCCGCACATCTCCAAAAGAAACGGTTAATATCGCTCATTAAAATATTTTTATCCAAATTGACAGATTATTTTTAACAAGGTTTATGAATAAGTTTTTGTTTTACAATACGATGACTGTTTTTAGGTTCCTCTGTAACCTCTCTCCAACAAGGCCGACCATTTGCCTAATTTTATTATCTTTGAAAAAAAATCAGGAATAATCAGATAATATGAAGAAAAGACAACTTTTGCCATTTTTTGCGATAGTGGCAACTGCATTTGTTGGTTGTGAGGAAAAAAAAGTGATGACAGATAATCCTCTTTTATTGGCTTACGAAACCCCATTTAATGTACCGCCTTTTGACAAGATCAAAACAGAGCATTTTAGGCCAGCTTTTGATGAAGCGATAAAAGTACACAATTTGGAAATTGACACGATAGTCAACAATTCGGATAAAGCAACATTTCAAAATACGATAGTCGCCCTAGAAAATGCAGGTGGATTATTGAATAATGTATCTACTGTATTTTATAATCTAAATAGTGCCAATACAAATGACAGTATTCAGGCGATAGCAAAAGATTTGGCCCCCATCTTATCGAGTCATTCTGATGAAATCTCGATGAATACCAAACTATTTGATCGTATCAAAACAGTTTGGAGCAGTCGAAATACACTTGGATTAGATGAACAGGACAATAAACTGTTGGAGGAAACCTATAAGAGTTTTGTACGTTCCGGAGCAAATTTAAAGGATGCTGATAAGGAAAAAATGAAAAAAATTAATGCTGAGCTTTCAACATTAACTACGCAATTCGGACAAAATTTGCTTGCTGAAACCAATGCTTATACACTGGTCCTTGATTCTGCTAGCCAATTGGAAGGCTTGCCAGAATCGTTGAAAACAGCAGCAGCTGAAGAAGCCGTAACAAAAGGAAAGAAGGATAAGTGGGTGTTTACCTTACAGAATCCTTCCATTATGCCCTTTCTTCAATATGCAAAAAATCGTGAATTGAGAAAGCAACTTTGGGAGGCATATCAGCTACGCGGTAATCAAGATAACACCAACGATAACAAGGCGATCATTCAAAAAATTGTAAACCTGCGCCTTCAAAAAGCAAAATTATTGGGTTATTCTTCACATGCGGCCTATGTACTAGAGGAATCAATGGCGAAGAATCCGACCAATGTCTATGCACTATTAAATAAACTTTGGACTCCAGCACTCGCTAAAGCAAAAGGTGAAGAAGCAGATATAGCAAAGGAAATTAAGGCTGAAGGAGGTAATTTTGCTGTGGCCCCTTACGATTGGAGATATTATACAGAAATTATTCGCAAAAAACGCTTCGCGTTGAACGAGGACGAAATTAAACCTTATTTGAGCCTTCCTGCAGTTCGTGAAGGAGCGTTTGCTGTAGCCAATAAATTATATGGTTTGACGTTCGTGGCCTTAAACAATGTCCCAACTTACCATAAAGATGTGGAAGTGTATGAAGTTAAAGACAAAGACGGTTCACATTTAGGTCTGCTATATGCCGATTTCTTCCCGCGTGAGTCAAAAAGAGGGGGAGCCTGGATGACTTCTTATCGTAACCAGTCGACAAAAGATGGCAAACGTGTTGCTCCAGTAATTTCCATCGTATGCAATTTCACAAAACCAGTGGGAAAAAATCCTGCCTTGTTGACATTTGATGAAGCGACTACCTTGTTCCATGAGTTTGGACATGCTTTGCATGGTCTTCTTTCCAATGTAAGATACCGCTCAATGGCGGGAACTTCTGTGCCCCGTGACTTTGTTGAGCTACCTTCACAAGTGATGGAAAACTGGGCAGCAGATCCAGAGGTGTTAAAAACATATGCTAAGCATTATAAGACCAAAGAAGCAATGCCAGATTCATTGATTCAGAAAATGGAAAAGGCCGGTACCTTTGATCAAGGATTTGCAACCGTCGAATACCTTTCTGCTGCGTTGTTAGACATGGATTATCATGCTACCACAAAAGAAATTTCAAAAGACATTAATGGCTTTGAAAAAACAGCAATGAAAAAGATAGGTATTATTGATGCTATTATTCCGCGCTATAGAAGTACATATTTTCAACATATCTTCGCTGGTGGATATTCTGCAGGTTATTATGCCTATATCTGGTCTGAAGTATTGGATTCAGATGCCTTCGCAGCTTTCAAGGAAAAATCATTGTACGATCAAGTAACAGCGGATTCTTTCCGTAAAAATATCCTTGAAAAAGGAGGTACTGATGATCCTGCTAAAATGTACCGTACGTTTAGAGGTGCAGATCCAGATCCAAAATATCTATTGAAAAAGAGGGGTTTAAATTAATGCTCTCTAATTAAAAAAAGGCGATATAGAAATATATCGCCTTTTTTTTGTTCAGGTACTTGTTATTCTAAAAACTATTCTTACATTTGAATATTATTTATAATGAGTCTAAATAAATGCAGATAGTATGTGTGACACAAAAATTCTAAGCCAAAGAGGAGATACCCATATTAGTGTTTGCCATAAGTGTCAAACATATTATATCTGGCAACAAAGTTTTGTACTGACATTTACGAGGAATAAATTCTTCGATTTCTTGAATATTACGAAAAGTAATGGTGATGAGCTCTTTTTTAGCACATTCCCAGATGGTGAATTTCGGTTGATTATGAAAACACCTTATCCAGATATCGTATTTTCATTTGATGAAGAACAATGGCAGAATTTCAGAGATGCACTCCAAGAATCTTATTACATGAATGAGTTTTATGGAATGCTGAATAATTAAGATAAAAAGTCCTGTTGCATCGCTTGTGTTTCATCTCTCTTTCCTTACGCGTTGACAACAGGCACAAACAAAACCCTCAGTTATAGTTGCATACACTTATGCGACTATATACTGAGGGTTCTTTTATCTATATATTGATTACTCGCCTATCGCGTAATATTTAAAATCAAGGTCTTCAAGTTCCTTACGGTTCAATAGTTTACGGCCATCGAACACAAATGCAGGCCTTTTCATGTGCTCCTTAATTTTAGCCCAGTCATAACGTTTAAATTCATCCCATTCAGTCAATACTGCAATTGCATGTGCATCATTGCAAGCCTCATAGGCGGTATTGACAACCTTTACCAAAGCTCGATTTTCTTCCGAAGAGCGCGTATTCAGATAATCGAGATCGGCATAGATGCGTTCAGCAGACACTTTGGGGTCATAGACCGTGATTTCAGCTTGTTCACTCAATAGATAATCTGCAACATAGATCGCTGCAGATTCACGCGTATCATTGGTGTCTTTTTTGAATGCCCAGCCTAAGAATGCAATCTTTTTGCCAGATACAGTATTATACAATGTTTGGATAATGTTATCTGCAAATCGTTGTTTTTGATAATCATTCATCAAAATCACTTGATCCCAATACTCGGCAACTTCTGTGAGACCGTAACTTCGTGCGATATAAACCAGATTGAGGATATCTTTTTGAAAACAAGAGCCACCAAAACCTACAGAAGCTTTCAGAAATTTGGATCCAATCCTGGAGTCCATACCAATCGCCTTGGAAACTTCATCTACGTTTGCCCCTGTTTTCTCGCATAGTGCTGAGATGGAGTTAATGGAGGAGACACGTTGTGCTAAAAAGGCATTTGCGGTTAGTTTTGAAAGTTCAGATGACCAAAGGTTCGTTGTGAGAATCTTGTCGCGACTTACCCAATGTGCATAGATGTCGACCAATGCGGCGATAGCTTCATCATTCTCTCCGCCTATAAGCACACGGTCTGGATTGATTAAATCCTGTATTGCTGTGCCTTCAGCCAAAAATTCAGGATTGGAAAGAATATGGAAATTAACACCATTACCCGTGTTATCAAGGATACTTTTTAAAGCTGCCGCAGTGCGAACGGGTAAAGTCGATTTTTCAACAACAATTTTGTCGTTTTTGGCAACCGCTGCGATCTGCCGTGCACAAAGTTCAATATACTTTAAGTCTGCAGCCATTCCCTTACCTTTTCCGTAATTCTTAGTCGGTGTATTGACCGAAATAAAAATCATGTCGGCCTCGTCGATAGCTTTTTCGATATCGGTTGAGAAAAACAAATTACGATTACGCGCTTCTGCAACAATCTCTTGTAAGCCTGGTTCGTATACAGGAAGGTTGTCTAGATTCTCATCATTCCAAGCCGCGATACGGGCGGCATTGACGTCGACGATCGTAATCTCAATATGTGGACATTGCTTTGCAACAACTGACATGGTAGGTCCACCGACATAACCAGCACCGATACAGCATATTTTCTTGATTGTTTTGCTCATTTTGATTATCTTAATCAGCTATAAATTGAAGAACAAACTTAGATAAATTGCTTTTGATATGCAATACAAAGCACAGCATATCAAAACAATTTATTTAGGGGAACTGGCTCATCCATTGTTTTTCCTTCTATTTGTTTCATTGCCCTTCTGCAATGCCATTAAAGAAGCCATTTCGTAGTGGAGATGCAAAAGATTTATTCTAATTTTACATTAAAAAAGAAACGGTTTGATAAAGCAGGAAGTTATTGATAAGGTACTGGAAACAGCACGGATAGAGGAGGTGGTGGGAGACTTCGTTGATTTAAAGAAACGGGGAACTTCTCTGATTGGAAATTGTCCTTTTCACCATGAAAAGACGCCTTCCTTCCACGTTTCTGTGTCAAAGGGTATCTATAAGTGTTTTGGTTGTGGTGTTGGTGGAGATTCCCTTAAATTCGTCATGGAACTGGAAAAGTTCTCTTACCCGGAAGCCATCCGTTATTTAGCCGATAAATATTCGATTCAAATTGAAGAAATCGAGCGTTCTCCGGCCCAGCTTGCTGCGCAGGATAAACGGGAAAGTCTATATGTCCTAAGTGCTTGGGCCAGTAAATTCTTCGCCGAACAACTCTGGAAAACTGAAATGGGTCAGGTTATCGGACTCAACTATTTCAAGGAGCGTGGCTACCGAGAAGATATCATCAAAAAATTTGAATTGGGTTATTCGCCGGAGGAATGGACTGCATTGGTCGATAAAGCACAGGTAGCGGGTTTTCACCCAGATTATTTGGCCGCGAGTGGTTTGGCTATCGAACGCGATGATAAATCTTTATATGATCGTTTCCGTGGCCGGGTCATGTTTCCGATTCATAACCTGACAGGACGTGTTATTGGCTTTGGTGGTCGGACACTAAAGACGGATAAAAAGGTCGCCAAATATGTAAACTCTCCGGAAAGCGAAATCTACCATAAATCCGATGTGCTGTATGGATTGAATTTTGCCAAAAAGGCAATTATGGAAGAGGATAATTGCTACTTGGTAGAGGGCTATGCCGATGTTCTTTCGGTACATCAAGCTGGAGTCGAAAATGTTGTTTCCTCCTCGGGAACGTCTTTGACAACAGGTCAGATCAAGCTTATTTCCAGATTCACAAAGAATGTGACCATACTTTATGATGGGGATGAAGCAGGGATCAAAGCCTCCCTACGCGGTACAGATATGCTGCTCGAAGAAGGCTTAAACGTTAAAGTGCTGCTTTTTCCCGACGGTAATGACCCCGACTCTTATGTTCAAAAGTTTGGTGCCACGGCTTTTAAAGATTATGTCAAATCCAATCAGCAGGACTTTATTTTCTACAAAACGAATATTCTGCTTCGCGATGCCAATAACGATCCAATAAAAAGGGCTTCGGTAATCCGTGATGTCGTTGAAAGTATTGCATTGATTCCCGATGAAATTAAGGTTTCTGTTTTTATCCGGGAATGTAGCAGCCTTTTGGATATAGAAGAGCGCATTTTATTGGCTGAACTCAACAAGATTAGGCTCAATCGGGCAAAGAAGGCGGATAAGGATGCCGCTCGTAAACCCCAGAGCCCGCCGCCTAACGCAGGGATGCCACCTTTTGGGATGGATGGTCCACCTCCGGATTTCTTCATGACAGATGATGAAAGAGGGGGAGTAGCTCCTATGGAGAATGTCGAACAACCGGTACAACTGACTTCGGAAATTCTTCAGGAACGAGAGATTGTCCGTATTCTAATCAACTATGGGGATTATCTGGCAACCTGGGAAGGTGATGGGGATATTCCCGTTGCAGGGCTGCTACTGGGAAATATCAGCGACATCGAATTTAAGGATAAAGCTGCGGCCTATATTTTAAAAGTCTATAGAGATGCTGCAGAAAATTACGAAATTCCAGATGCCAAGCAGTTTTATTCGAATTCGGATACAACAATATCCGATTTGGCGATTAATAGTGTTGCCAGTAAATATTCGCTCAGCGAAAATTGGAATGACGATAAGCGTAAAATTTATGTAACGCAGGAATATGAGCATTTAAAACAACTCGTTGTTACAGCGATCTATCGGATTAAGAAACGTAAGATTGAGGCGGAAATGCATCATATTCGTGAAGAAATGAAACATGAACAAGATGTGGCAAACCTAGAAGTCCTTATTTTTAAATATCAGAAACTTAAAGAAGCTGAACGGCTCTTGGGAGGCTTTCTGGGAAATACGATTGTTAAGTAATACTTGATATGGCCAAGCATCTTGAAACGGGCGAATGGGGTGAGCAAATGGCCATGGAATACCTCGTGGAGCAAGGCTATAAAATAGTGTTAAGAAATTGGCGATTTAAGAATTTAGAAGTAGATTTGATTGTCGTGGACAGGGATACCTTGGTATTCGTTGAAGTAAAAACACGGTCGGGAACGGATTTCGGCGAACCCTACGAATTTGTAGATCGCAAAAAACAGCGACTACTGATTCGTGCAGCACAGGCTTATATTCTTAAAACAGGTTATGTCGGTGAAGTCAGATTTGATGTTGTCGCAATAACAAGATCCCCCAAAACAGTACTCAACCATATCAAAGATGCGTTTTGGGATAGCTAAGGATACGTACTTATAAATAATTATACATAGATGAGAAAAATCACTTATTTTATGGCAATTGCAGCGCTAGCTTTTGCTTCTTGTAAGTCAAAAAAATCGAGCTTGGAATTTGCTTCCCCTGGAGCAAATCAAGCTGTTTTAAAAGGTGCTCAAGTCCAGCTGAAATTGAAATTTGAATCAGTATCAATGGACTCAGTGGCTTATTTTGTCGATGATAAACATGTGGGTTCATCAACTGATACTACAGCAATTACGGTAGATACCAAAGACATGGCCTACGGTACACGTAATATTTCCGCCTTGGTATACAATGCTGGAAAACCCGATTCTGTTTCAAGTACATTTTATGTTGTACCTGAAAATGCGAAGAACTATGGTTTTGAGGTTGTCAACAAATACCCGCACGATACGACAGCTTTTACACAAGGGCTACAGTTTGCTGATGGTATTCTCTACGAATCTAATGGCCGTTATGGTGAGTCAAACTTGAGAAAGGTCGACCTAAAAACAGGTAAAGTACTCAAGGAAATCAAATTTGATGAAAAGACTTTTGCCGAAGGAATGACATTGGTAGGTAATAAGTTATTTATGTTAACGTGGCAACAAGGAGAGGGATATGTCTTTGATAAAAACTCTTTTGTAAAGGAAAGTTCCTTTAAATATGAAAATAGCAAAGAGGGGTGGGGCTTGACCTACGACGGGCAACATTTGATAAAGTCTGATGGATCCAATAAATTGTTCTTTTTAGATGCAACGACGGGTAAGGAGCTAAATGCTATCGGAGTTTACGATGAAGCTGGGCCAGTGGATGAACTTAATGAACTGGAATATATAGACGGCAAAGTCTACGCAAATGTCTATCAAAAAGATGTTATTGTTATAATCAACCCGCAAACAGGAGCGGTAGAAGGACGGATTAATCTTGTAGGTATTTATGAGCATACTTCCGCTTATGACAATGAATTGAATGGAATTGCTTACGACCAAGCTGGAAAGCGTCTCTTTATAACAGGGAAGTTATGGAATACATTATTTGAAATCAAGACAGTTGAAAAATAAATGAACTTCAGATCTTGATCCTCCTTTGTGAGGCAGACAGTATTTGCACATTCGAATAAAATGGAAACCTTGTCAGAATTATCTGACAAGGTTTTTTTATTGCCCCCATTCTTCCTTGAAGTATGGATATTATCGGGTGAGGCTTTCAATTCCATCTTTTTTATAATGACGCCCCTGGGCTGAGACAGATCACTTTTAGAACTGTATCGGAGGCCTTAAAACTGCATGGAGAGAATTGAAACATTATGACGAGCAGATCTCTCGTCAGGTGCACCTCAATTAATGAAGAACAAGAGAGTTGCCCCATATTAGTAAATAGCAGCTGGATGTATGCTATATTGATGACTGATTTCCGCTATAGCGGACAGCCATAAAAGGGAGCTAGAAATCCTTTTTTAACCAATAGAAACAAAATATTTGAAGCAAAAAAAAGGAATGAAGTTTGAAACCCCATTCCTTTCTTTATATTGATTTTATTTCGATTAATAAATCGGAGTAAACATCCAAGTATCGTCAAAACGAGATGAACCATTAAGTCCAGTAGTGATGTAACCGTTGTTTCCTACAGCGAAACCAACAGCATCTTGGCGTGCTGAACCAGCGAAAGCGCCGTTATCATTTGTCCAGTAGTCACCAGAAATATTATATTTCCATGTGCTGTTGATTACTGCATTTTTGTAACCACCAACAACAAATGGAGTACCATTGATTGCGAAAGCAGAAGCATTTGAACGAGTCAAATCGTAAGTATATGAATCATCTGCTCTATTTAGATCGTTCAATTTAGTCCATTTGCTACCATCAAATTTATAGAAATCTTTTGGGTAAGAACCGTTAGAGATACCACCACCTACATAGGCTACATTATTGACAACAAAAGAGAAAGCTGCTTTTCTTTTCGCTGAAAATGGAGCATCACTGATTGCTTGCCAAGTATTAGCAGCTGGATCATATTTGTAGAACTCATTTGTATTTGTTGTTCCACCATTAACTACAGTTTCACCTGTTCCAACATAAGCCGCACCGTTTAAAGTAAAAGCTACTGCATTAGACAGGGCAATAGGAAGTGGAGCAATACTTGACCAAGCACCTTTTCCGCTGTTAGCTGTAGGGTCAAATTTGTAGAAATCTGTTAGGTTGTTTGTTCCGTCATTTCCACCACCAACATAACCGATATTACCAATGGAAAAACCGATGGCACCGTTTCTCTCAACACCTGTGAAAGGCGCTTTTTCAGCCCAAGTATCTGATGCTGCATCATACGCATACGTGTCTTTCACACGGAAAGGCTTACCACCAGCATTACTTGCTAGACCAGTAGTGACATATGCAACATTATTTATCAAAAAGCTAGCAGCAGATGAAGTTTGTGGGCCTTTAAAAGCAGCTTTTGCAAACCATTCGTCTGATTTGGTTGAGCTGTCGTCACTTTTTTTACAAGAAGAGAAAGTTGTAACTGTAAATACAAAAGCTAATAAAACGAGTAGCCAATTTTTCTTGTTCATAAATTATTGAAATTTAGTATAAAGGATGTTTAATTTAATTTTCGGATCATTCTCATTATCTTTTGCCAATATTAACCTATTTCCAGTTGAAAACAAACCCGATGTCGGTAAAGATAGATATAATGAAGTATTATTGTATGCTGTTGTTTTAATTTTTGTTAAATATTCAATCAGATTGAATGTATATGTTCCATTCGAGCCAAAATCATTTCCGCGTACTAATACCGCCTGCTGTGTTGTTGTCGAATAAGGTGAAGTTACCAAACTAATCGGATTTCCATTATTACTTGCCACCATTAAGACCAAACTCTGAGGCTGATCAAAAATCGAGGAAGCTCCGTTAGGGACTTCAATGACAAGTTCAGCCTTATTAATCGCAATTGATGGATTGTTCACCAATTCTAATAACGTTGGAAACTCAATTTTTGCTACAACACCCGTTGAGCCTTCTAAGAATACATTTCCATCAGTTTGTTGACTCGCAATTTGAGGATTTTTTAAGCTCATTGGCGCAAACTTTGTTGCAGAGCGATCTGCTTCAATCTGATTGTACTGATAGGCCTTGTTATCAATGGAAAAATATTGCTTACCAACAGATTTCGTTCCTTCATTATTCAGGAATGAATAGTGAACTTGTAGAAATACGGTGTCTTTAAAACCGATCAAAGCCGTGTTGCCGTTGTCAGGAACAAGTGCCAATCCTTTGAAATACTCTTGGAAGCTTGTGCTGTTCTGAATCCGGTTGTCATTATTTTTGATCATCGTAAATAACTCATTGCTAATGGTACTGTTGAATCTAAAGAATAATGAATCTGCTGATTGTATACGTGGTTTAAAGGAAAGTTCTGCCAATGGCGTATTTTCATAGGTAAACTTTTGCTTACTGAAGATTGCCGCTGAAGTGACAAAAACAGGACGTTCATCAACCGGTTTGGTTAAATCAATCTGTGTTTGCGTAATTTCTTCCGTTACACGATGTACCGATATCTTTTGTACTTTCGTTGTATCACCATAAGAATATTTGTTTGGTGTTAATACCAAAGTCACAGAATCCAAGGTAGCGTCATCTGGAATAGAAGCGTTACTTATTGTTCCTACTCCGAGGCGCATATAAGCGGTAGACTTCATACTACCCGTAACAGCATTGCTGTTCTTTCCAACGAGCATTGTTCCAGTAGAGGAAGTCGGAATATCGTCCAATTGATAAGTCGAAACTTTGGCGGAAACCGTATCAATTGGTACTAAACCGATTGTTTCATCTCTTGAACTATCCAATGAGAGCGAAATGTCTTTATTACAACCAACAAAAGCGGCCAATGTAAAAAGTGGAAGTAAAAGTTGAATACTACGTCTCTTAAAGTCTTTAATCATATTAATTTTTGAATAGTGCAAAAGTAATCAATGCGAACTGTTAATCAGTGTTATATTTTGTTAAATATGGTTAATTACCACAGCGATTGCAAATCTAGTAATTTAAATTTGTTTTAGTTATGGGTAGAAGATTTAAATTACTGATCAGTTTGATCGTTTTAATAGGGGCAGGAATTACTGTAGTACTGGGGATTTGGCTTTATGGAAGTTATACAAATCGCCGCGACCTGTTTCTTTCTACCGCTGAGCGTTCGCTCTTCAATGCAGTCCAGGAGGCATACCAAGCGCGCAATGGTGATCGGCAGTTAGATGGCCCGGAGGCTGATCGGAATCGACTCCTGCAAGATGTAAAACGGGAGCTTTCAACCTTAGTGCCCGTTGCTGAACTGGATAAGGCCTTACAACGTGTAAACGCCGAACGGCCTAAAACCGAGCGATTTGATCGCGAGAGCCACAACAGACGGGAGAAAATGTTTCCCAAAGACCGCGAAGGGCAAGGCGCAATTATCCCGCCCTTTCTGTTTCGGGACTTTGAGATGAACAAAGCCAATCTGGATTTAATCGAAAGAAAGTTTAAAGAATCCTTGAGCAATAAAAGCATATCAGTGCCATTTGAAATGGCTATTGTCACGATTCCACACGATCAAATCAAAGATGTGCGCCGCAAGTACCGCGAAGCAAATCTTGCTTGGACGAGACCCATGATGGTTAACCCATTAAAAAATGAATTTCTTGTGATCAAGTTTCAGGAGGATTGGAAGTATCTGCTATATAGCTTAAGCTGGCAGCTGCTCATCTCACTGCTCTTGATTGGACTGCTGCTCGGAACGTTCTTCTATTTGATGAAAACCATTCTCAACCAAAATAAGATGGCCGAACTGCGTAAGAACTTCGTCGATAACATGACACATGAACTCAAAACACCGGTATCTACGGTTATGGCAGCCATAGAAGCGATACAGTTGTATGGTGTACAGGATGATAGGGAAAAGATGAATCGCTATCTGAATATCTCCAAAAAAGAACTGGAACATCTGTCCAATATGATTGAAAAGGTGCTTCAAATGGATATCGATGCATCAAGGGGAATTGTTTTGCAACGTACTGACTTTGATTTTATCGCCATGGTGAAGGGAGCTATTGAAGTTGCTCAGCTGAATAAAACTAAGCAAGTGGACTTTAAGCTTATTGCTGTTCCAAGTGAAATAAGGATCAATGGCGACGAAGCCCATCTAAAGAATGTGATCAATAATTTACTGGAAAATGCGATAAAATACGCTGGACAGCAGGTTTATATTGAAGTGGAAGTGAAGGAAATGAAAGAAAATGTCCATATTCGTATTACAGATAATGGTAAGGGAATTCCTTCAGAATACCATAATCAGATTTTTGATATGTTCTTTCGGGTTCCCTCGGGTAATCTGCACGATGTAAAGGGCTTTGGTTTGGGGCTTGCTTATGTCAAGCAGGTGGTAAAGAGGCACGATGGCAAGATTACCGTTGATAGTGAACTGGAAAAAGGAAGTACCTTTAATATCCGATTACCGTACGAATAAAAAGCATTATTTATTTTTCTGAGCGGAAATAGGGCTTTTTATAGCGCAGTAAATAGGCTGATTTATCCGAAAGATGTCTTTGAAACAAGGCCGAAATATATTTTGATTGAATGACAACCCTATGATTGAAATTTTATATGTAGAAGACGAGCCAAGTCTCGGAATGATCGTTGCCGATAGCTTGGAAGCTAATGGATTTCATGTTACCCATTGCAGTAATGGTCAAGAAGCCTTGGAAGCATTTACCGCGGCTCGGCCGGATATTTTGGTCGTCGATGTCATGATGCCCGTCATGGATGGCTTTACATTGGCAACAAAAATACGCGAATCAGATACGCAGGTGCCCATTATCTTCTTGACAGCCAAAGTGCAGACAGAGGATGTTGTGCGGGGATTTCGTTTGGGCGGGGACGATTATGTCAAAAAGCCGTTTAAGATTGAAGAGCTCGTTGTGCGGATAGAATCCTTGTTGAAAAATAGTCCTAAGATGTTATTCGGCCAAAAGCTGATGATAGGAGACTATAGCCTCGATAGCTTAAAACATCAGTTGACTTATCAAGGTGAGGTACTTAAGCTGTCTTTCCGCGAAAGTGAACTACTGCGGAAGCTGTATGAACAAAAAGATAAAGTCATACCGCGGGAGGATATCATGCGAGCCTATTGGAGCCATGATAAGTATTTCACGGGACGGAGTCTGGATGTGTTCATCAGCCGTATCCGGAAATACCTCAGTCAGGATGATCGGATCAAGATTATCAATGTCAGAGGGGTAGGGTATATGCTTACCGTTGATTGAGACGTGTTCCACGTGGATTGACGTCAAGGGCACTGTAGCTAACGACGATTTTTCATACCCGATTTTCCGCCAAGCCCACGAATATGATAGGTGAAACTTAATATCGCGTAGCGTGTTATCGCATTTGATTGGGATACACGTACCCAAAGATCGTTTACCTGCTGATTGATATTTTTATTGTCATTAAATAGATCAAATACCGTGAGATTGATTTCGGCATTCCTACGTTTGAACAATTTCTTGCCGATAGAGAAATTCCATAACAAACTTGTTGTACTTGGTGAATTCAGGATGCTGCCATTGTATAGGTAGTTGAATGTTGAATTGAGTGTCCATGTTTTTAACAAGGTCAATGCAATGGAATTGCCAATGGTATGTTTATAGACCGAATAATTCGATTTCTCGCTTGCGGAGTTCTTGGAGAAGGCAATGTTTCCATTATAATCCAATCCGATGATAACGTCTCTGCTGAATGCTGTATTGACGCCGACGCGTTGACTCAGGCCGTAGGTTTGCGCATTGACCTTTTCGAGATTCAATAAGGTGTAATTCTGGTTGAAATAGAGGTTATTGTTTAGGTTGAAATTAAGTTTCAATGGTTCAAAGCGGTATCCAAGGCTATTTTGCCATTTGAGGTTATAGACACCATTGAAATTTTCAGGCCTGATGTATTGCCCACCTGGCCCGAGTATAACATCCGCTGTGATCGTAAAGGCTGAATCTGTGGTGAAAATGGTATTGGAGATTTTATGCTCAATAAAATCTGCTGTAAAGTCGGAGGTAAAACTTCTGCCCGAACCTTTATTGATTGATCTAAATTGTACCACAAGGTTGTGGTCATATTCTTGCTTTAGATCCGGATTCCCCGAGCTAATGCGTAGTGGGTTTTGATTGTCTATAAAATCCTGTAATTGCTCGATAGAAGGAGTGTTTGTCTTTGCATTATACCGAAACTCAACCCGCGTGTCTTTATTGAAATTATACTGGACGTTTAGATTGGGGAGCAAACTATTGAAGTGGCTTTTTGTGGTCAGTGTATTGGGAAATAATTTATCATTGACCTGGGAAGCCGTCTGATAATCTAAGCCAATCTGAAATCTTATACTGTCTTTTTTGTTAAATAAGTAGGATACCCCACCGCTATGGTAAACAAAATCATTACGGAATTCATTGGAAAGACGGTTTTTTAATTCACCTAGCTGACCTGTTTCGACCAGAAATTCATAGGTCTTGCGGTCCGAGTAGCGCGCCGTATTCCGAAAAGTATAATTCCCTTGCAGCCGTGAATACTTACCAAGCATCTCGGTATAAGCTATCTTTGAGCGAAAACCATTATTATCACCAATGGAGTAATTCCTGTTGTTGACGGTATCGACGCGGTTAAATAGCCCGTCTTTATAATAGGAATTCAGTGCAAAATTTTCAGCATGGCTCTTGTTGCTGCTAAATGAACCATTGAAATTAAAACTGATCGTGCGCCCCGGCTTGTTGAGTCTCCGCATGTAAGTGAGGTCTCCTCCCCAGTTGAAATTTTCTCCAAAACTGTTGTTCCTACGATCAGAGCTATTAAGTATTTCTGTAAGATTTAATAACGTATTGCCTGTAGAACTTGCATTCCTATCATTATTCTGATAGGAAAAATTAGGCTGAAAGTCCAGTTTTTGAATAGAATCTATCTTCCAGTTTGCGCGGATAGAGAATGCATGATTGTTGCTGTAAGTGCTGTTTAATTGATCCTGATTGTTGATTTGGTTGGCCCGGTTGCCTGCTGTATATTCTGTTTTACTTTGGCTGAGGATATTATTGTCCGTGTAGTTGTACGTGTAATTCGCATTGAAATCCATTCGGTCATCGAAAAAACGATCCAAATAGTTGAACCCGGCGTTGAAGCGAGTTGTCACTCCCTGTCCGGTACGTCCTCTTGTGTTTCCACGTGGAGCAAAGCCGTTGGGCTGATTGACATTGTTGGTATTGATGTCGATAGCATACTGACGTTTGGGATTCATTTTGGTCACTTGGGTATTTATAGCATATTTCTGGTCGGGACCCACTCCTCCAGAGAGCTTGCCAAAATATGATTTTCTTTTATCAGGCTTGGTGACGATATTGATCACTTTCATACGTTTTCCATCGTCAAAACCACTAAACTTGGCCTGCTCGGTTTTGTCATCGATAATCTGGATCTTAGCAATAACATCGGCCGGAAGGTTTTTTAAGGCAACCTTAGGATCGGTGCTAAAAAACTCCCTACCGTCAATAATAATTTTATTGACAGGTTCTCCCTGTGCTTTTACGTTGCCATCGTCATCAATTTCAACACCGGGAATCTGTTTGACCAATTCGTCAGCATCTGCAAAATCCTGTGTGACATATTTCTTGGTGTCAAATTCAAGTGTATCCCCTTTAACCTGTATACTGCTCGAAGAAATATTAATTTCATCCAGTACAATTTCGGCATTAGTGAGTTTAAACGTTAGATCGATTGTTTGGCCGATTAGTTTTACACGCCGAAGATCCATGCTGTAGCCCATCGGCTGTGCACTGACCAGATAATCTCCATTGGGAAGTGTGCTGCTGCTGAACCTGCCCAAAATATCTGTAGGAACCTGTATTTTACTGGAATCTTTTACCGCGATAATGGTGATGCTTGCACCTCTGATAGGCTGCGAAGTCGTATTATCGAGCAACTTGCCCGTAATATACCGTTGGGCTTGCGCGTTTGTACCCAATAATAAGCAGAAAAAAAAGATCAAGATGGTCCAAAGTTTGGTCTTCATCGGTCGAGGTACAAATGTGTTTTAATGTGTTGTTGACGGTTATATAATTTTATTTCCCAAAAATATAGCACTATTTGTTACGAATTATTATCATTTTAGTTACAATAACCCCAAGTGAATGGAAAGATTAGATATATTTGCAGTAGAATTATAAAATCAACTGAACAAGTTCGTATAACGATCTGGTGATATGCGGATATAGATTAAAAAAATAAAAGATGAAAGAAAGTGTTTTGAGTAGAAAAGAGCGTATTATGAAAGAAGCATTGTTGCTTTTTTCAGATCAAGGCTATACGAATACCTCTACCAAAACGATTGCCCAAAATGCAGGAGTCTCCGAAGCATTAATCTTTAAACATTTTGGGAATAAAGACGCTCTGTTGGTTTATCTGATTAAATCAGGTTATCGTAAGGTTCTTACGCATCACCGGGGTATGATGACTTATCGTGAACCGAAGGAATTTCTGCGCACGATGATAAACCTCCCGGGCAAGTTGGTCAGTGCAGAACCCATATTCTGGAGATTGCAGGAGCGTTTGTCTCATCACCCGTTTTCAAAACAGCAGCATGAGCAATTTATGAAACCTGTTCAGCCTATTATTCATCGTGCTTTTAAGGAGCTGGGCTATGAGAGTCCTGAGTTTGAAACAGAATTTTTATTGCTGATCATAGATACCCTATGGAAAAAAGAGGCCATTGGAGAACTCGAAAATACCATGGAGTTGACACTCTTTCTCGAGAAAAAGTATCATCTGATTTAGATTTTAAGGCAAGATTTTAGCCTGTTTCCAAAATGCCGTTTCCTCACTAATGGTATTGTTGTATTATACTAACATATCTAGCTCACTTTAACCGTTGGAAACAATAATGTCCAAGATGGCATACTATCCGATATTCGATGTTTTATCACCGCACAGAATGGCTTCATCGTGTTATTATTGCTTCCACCAATTAGCATGCGGTATGTTTCAGCTTTGTATGCTAATGAATTGCTGTTTTATGCGTGTTTATATGAAATTGTTGCAAAAACAATTTCATATTGTCCAAAATAATAACGTTCTTAGTATTTCTATTTTAAATACATTATACAAACTAATTTATGTTCAAAAAACTCGGTCTGGGAATATTGGCATTAGTCGGCACAATTTCTTTTTTGAAAGCTCAGGACAAAAAAGATTTTGTGAAATACATCAACTCCCAGCATGAATGGGTCGATGCGGTATTCAATACCTTGACGCCAAAAGAAAAAGTCGCTCAGTTATTTTTGGTTAGAGCACACACAAATCTAGGACAGAAGTATATTGATTCAGTGGCTCAGGTTATACAAGACCAACATTTGGGCGGTCTCGTTGTTTTCCAGGGTGGTCCTGTTCGTCATGTCGACATGTTCAATCGCTATCAATCTCTGTCCAAAGTACCTTTGATGATGACTTTTGACGGCGAGTGGGGGTTAGGTATGCGTATGCCGGATTCTACCTTGTCGTTCCCTTATCAGATGACTTTAGGAGCCGTTCAAGATAATCAGTTGATCTATCGCATGGGACGTGAGGTTGCCTTAGATTTCCAACGTATAGGTATGCATTTCAATTTTGCACCCGATGTGGATATCAACAATAACCCTAAAAATCCGGTAATTGGTATCCGCTCCTTTGGTGATAATAAATATAATGTAACCCAGAAAGCCAAAGCGTATATGGACGGTATGGTGGATGGTGGTATTTTGGCTTCCATTAAACACTTTCCGGGTCATGGAGATACAGATGTGGATTCTCATTATGATCTGCCGCAACTTCCTTTTGACAAAAAACGCTTAGATACCCTGGAAATGTATCCGTTCAAAGAACTTATCAAAGCCGGAGCACCTGCTGTCATGGTGGCACACATGAACATCCCGAGTTTGGACGATACACCTAATATGCCATCTTCCATCTCTAAAAAGGTCGTTACAGACCTTTTGCGCAACGAACTTGGCTTTAAAGGGCTAACAGTTACCGATGCAATGGATATGAAAGGCGTAAAGAAGTTTTTCCCAAATGGAGAAGCCGATGTACAGGCGATTATCGCAGGACATGACTTACTTGAAGTATCAGAGAATAGCAAACGTGCGATTGATTTGATCCTAAAAGCCATTGAAGAGGGACGTATCGCACAGGCAGATATTGATGCGCGTGTTAAAAGAGTGCTGGCCGCCAAATTATGGCTTGGTTTAGATAAGTATCAGGCTACAGCACAACAGAATCTATACAATGATTTACATCGTGCCTCGGCGGTTCAGCTCATTGACGAGCTGGCAGATGCAGCGATCACCGCATTAAATTCTACCGAAAAAATAAAATCATTCAAAAAGGATTTACCTACCGCTATTATCAATATCGGAATTACAGCTAATCAGACTTTCCAGAATGAATTAGCGAGTGCGCTGACCAATGAAACACAGTATTTCGTCACAGACAGCATGAGTAAGGATGATATCAAGCGTATTACCAAAGAAATCAAGAAAAATAAACAATTTATTATCGCTGTGCATGACACGAGACTTCGTCCGCGTCCGACCATGGTATTGAATAAAGATGTTCAGAGCTTGATGAAGAAATTTGCGAAAAAATCGATCTTGACCTTATTTACCAATGCCTATGCTTTGGATGGTTTTGAAGCGACGAAAAAAGCAAAGACAATTTTGCTGGCTTATCAAAATGATGCCTTCATGCAGAAAGCAGCAGTAAAAACGATTTTGGGGCAAAATACGCCGAAAGGAAAACTTCCGGTTACGATCAACAAAAAATTTAAATACGGACAGGGGAAATAACGTATTATAAAATCACACAAACAGGATGCCTCTTCCGAAAATGGTCCCATTGCCTTAGCAAAGCCATTTAGGAAGAGGCATTTTTTTGTCAAATTCTAAATTTCTTCGTTAGCACTTCTGCTATCTGATGGCTTACTTTCATTTTTCATGCGATCAATAGCTGTAACGACATATTTGTACTGTTGATGCTGCTTGATATCGTCATCGGTATATTGAAGCTTATCGCCATCAAAGGTGATAAAGATGATTTTTCCAGGATCCTTAATGTTCACTTTTTCATCGAGATTGAACCGATAGATCACATAGCCATAAGCAGACTCCCCATCAGTGGCCACATCTGGTTTTTGCCAAAATAAGGTGTTCATTTTACCATTGGCCGAATTTTTAACCAGAAGACCGAAAGGTGCATTGGGTGGGATACTATCTAACCACGGCATTGTAGGGGGTAAAGCTGGCGTACGATACAGATCATTTCGCATGGAATCCTGCAGTCCAACAAGATTGTCCGTGAGTGATTTGGAACTGAAATAAATACTTCCCTCCACATCGTGTTCCTCTCTTAAGTGGCGTACCTGTCTGGGAATTTGGCTGCGATCTGTCCAGCCGATTTTATTTTCTGTAACACGATAAGCCCCATGCCCCACATAAAAGTGACGGCCATAGGTGTGTTTCTGCCACCAGTCAACTAAGATCTCATATGCTGCAGCGCGATTTTTGAAAGGAAAGTAGATCTGGGGATTGATGTAGTCTATCCATCCTTCCTGCATCCATTTTACACCATCAGCATATAGTTCACGGTAAGCACTCAGACCACGGGTATCTGAACCAGCAGTATTATTTTCTTTGTTGTCCCAAACGCCACAGGGGCTAATGCCATATTTGACATAAGGTTTTATCTTTTTGATGGCAACACCAAGATCGTGTACCAGTACGTTGACATTGTTGCGTCGCCAGTCGTCAATTTTCTCGATCCCGTTGTTATATTGACCAAAGGTAATCTGATCCGGTACCGGTGTGTTTCTGCTATCAGGATAGGGGTAAAAATAATCATCGAAATGAATACCATCTACATCGTAGTTTTTGACGACATCCATAATCACATCAATGATATATTTACGAACTTCCGGAATACCTGGGTTGAAAAGCTTCTTGCCAGCATAGGTGAAGAACCATTCTGGGTGGCGCTTGGTAATATGGTTATCCGAAAAATGGGCCGGATTTAATGTTGTCGAAGCACGATACGGATTGAACCAGGCATGTAGTTCCATACCTCTTTTGTGTGCCTCGGTGATCGCAAATTCTAAGGGGTCATAAAATGGCGACGGAGGTAGTCCCTGTTTTCCGGTCAGGTATCTACTCCAGGGTTCTCTGCCCTTTGCATAGAAGGCATCGGCAGCAGGACGCACCTGCAAAATAATCGCATTCAGCCCCGCGCTGCGGTGCTGGTCCAGTAAATCAATAAACTCCTGTTTTTGCAGTGCGACATTATTGCCCGCTTTGACAGAGGGCCAGTCTATATTACCTATGGTTGCAACCCACACTCCACGAAACTCCCGCTTAGGTAGTTGTTGGGAATACGTTCTAATCGAAAATAAACAGATAACAATGGTAAAAAAAGAATATAAATATGTTTTTCCCGTCATGCTATAAATTATAGCCAACAAAGATAGGGAAGCATTTCTTACTTTTTCCCTAAAAAATGTAAGATGTTTGTTGGATACTTGTTAAAAGAACCTGAGCTTGGTTTTCAAATTGATAATAATGCAAATACAGGTAACATTGTACTTTATTTGTGCTAATTTAGATGCGGTTTTCACAAAAGCAATAGCTTGATCAGCTAACCGCAATAAAAAAGATTATGAGCAAAGAACAAATATCCGTTTTTGACATGTTTAAGATTGGTATCGGCCCCTCGAGTTCGCATACCTTAGGACCTTGGCGCGCTGCCCAGCAATTTACCGCTGTGCTCAAGTCAAAAGGCCTATTGCATGAAGTCGAACAAGTCAAAATTCTGCTATATGGTTCTTTGGCGAAAACCGGTGCCGGGCACGGTACTGATATTGCCGTTCTACTGGGGCTAAGTGGAGATGATCCGGTCACCTTTGATGTCAATAGAGTGACACCCAAAGTCGAACATATCAAGGCGGTCGGTGAACTGGAAGTCGCTGGCGAACGGACAATTCCTTTTTCCTACCAGGAAGACCTCCTGTTTCTATATGCCGAAAGCTTACCTTTTCATCCCAATGCCGTTACCTTTCAGGCCTTCCTATCAAATGGTAAGGCAATTACAGAAACTTATTATTCTATAGGTGGGGGGTTTGTGGTGCAGGAAAATGATACGGAAAGTGTCCTGTCTGAAGTAGATCTTCCATTCCCTGTCGATACTGCACACGAACTCTTGCATTGGACGATGAAAACGGGATTGAAAATCTCCGAGCTGGTCCTTGAAAATGAATGTGCATGGCGTGAAGAAAGTGAAACCGTAGCAGGTGTATTGAATATTTATAATACAATCCATGAATGTATTTACCGGGGCTGTCACACCGGTGGGACATTGCCTGGGGGACTAAACGTTGAACGTAGAGCAGCCAAGCTAAATAAGAAATTAATGCAGGGACGCAGTTATCAAGATTATGAGTCCTGGGTAGCGGCCATTCGTGAGGGAGGCCAAAACTTTCAATATATTCTTGATTGGGTAAGTTGTTTTGCACTTGCCGTAAATGAAGAAAACGCCTCTTTCGGACGTGTGGTTACAGCGCCTACCAATGGAGCTTCGGGCGTTATCCCGGCTGTATTACAATATTATATTACTTTCCACGACGGTATGCGTGAGAACAAAGTTATCCAATTTATTCTTACAGCATCTGAAATCGGTTCGATCTTTAAGAAAAATGCAACGATCTCTGCTGCAATGGGTGGCTGTCAAGCGGAGATTGGCGTTTCATCAGCTATGGCTGCTGGTGCGCTGACAGAAGTGTTGGGTGGATCGCAGCGTCAGGTTCTGATGGCTGCCGAGATTGCGATGGAACATCATCTTGGATTAACATGTGATCCAATTGGCGGGTTGGTTCAGATTCCTTGTATTGAGCGTAATACTATGGGAGCCATTAAGGCAATTACTGCTGCGCAGTTAGCGCTGCAATCGAACCCAGATAAGGCAAAAGTGAGCCTGGATACCGTGGTTAAGACTATGTGGGAGACTGCTTTGGATATGAATGCTAAATATAAAGAAACAGCAGACGGTGGACTTGCCGTCAATATTCCATTGAGTTTGCCAGAATGTTAATGACTGTCTGAGTTTTCTCGTTTTTCGTATCTTTGACGCGGTAAAATAGATATATTCTTATAAATAGCGTAAACGAATGAAATATTGTGCAATCGCCTCCGGAAGTAATGGAAACTGTTATTATGTGGCTAAAGATGATTCTGCTATTTTGATAGATGCCGGAATCAACAGCAAACATATACACCTTCGGATGTACAATCTGGGGCTTTTACCGACTCAGATCAAAGCAATTTTCATTACCCATGAACATTCTGATCATATCAGAGGCCTATCTGTATTTGCCAAAAAATATAATCTACCGGTTTATATCACCAAGGGGAGTTACGATGGTACCCGATTGCATCTTCCGTCCCATTTGGTCCATATAATCTCTCCGGACGAAGTCGTTGAAATTGGAGGTCTCAAGGTGTATGGTATTCCCAAATATCACGATGCCAAAGAACCCTGTAGTTTCCTTGTTTCAGATGGAACATATAATATTGGTGTACTTACAGATATTGGGCGACCCTGTGAAAATGTACAGCATGTTATTCAGCATTCCGATGTATTGCTTTTGGAATCAAATTACGATGAGGAGATGTTGCGTACAGGACGCTATTCGTATTTTCTGAAAAACCGGATCAGCAGTGGTTGGGGACACCTTTCAAATCGTGTTGCCGTCGAACTGTTTAACGCTTATAAAACCGATCGCCTTAAACATCTTATCTTAACTCACCTCTCCGGTGAGAATAATACGGTCGATCTGGTGCAGGAAACTTTCGAACCACACTGCGAACGTATCCAGCTTCATGTAGCAACACGCTATCAGGAAACAGAATTATTCGACCTGAAAGTTGTGCTAGAGAATCATGTAACAGCTTTTTCAGTTCCTTCTGCACTCTCTTCCTAGCTTAAAACGCTCTTTTTGTTCGTTGTATGTCTTCAACTAAAGCGTAAGAATACTGTAAAATAAAAAAATTAGTTGATTTAAAAAGATTTCCTGTTATATTTGCTTTGTTTTTAATCAGTCTAAATAACTTATTGTATGCTTATTTGGACAAAGAGAAACAAAAACACCATGTAATAGACGGCAATCTATCACATGGCGTAAATCTACATACAGCGGCAACTGGATGTGGATGACTGAAACAGCATGCTGTTTCAGTTACTCCCGATATACGATATGGAAGAACTTGCAAGATAACGAATTTTATTGTTTTATTCGTTGTAGAGCTCGCTTAAACCAGCAAATTCTCCCATAATAAGTTGAAGAAAACTAAACATCAATCAACATATTATGAAAATTTTAATTTCATTTTTTACATTTCTTGCGGTATTACTGTGTAGTCATACCAGTCATGCACATGCCCTTTGGATTGAATCATCTTCTTATGGGACGTTAAACCAATCCCATGAAGTCAAGGTATATTACGGTGAGTTTGCAACAAATGAAAGAGATCAGGTCGACAAATGGTACTCCGACGTGAAGGACTTCTCATTAATGTTGCATGCCCCGGGAAAGGAACCCGTCAAGCTTCAGTTGACGAATAAAGGCGATCACTTTAGCGGTTCATTTCAACCTACAGCAGCAGGAACCTATTTCCTGTCAATAGTTAAAGCACCTAAAGATCTCGGCGGCAAAACGAAGTATGAATTTTCTTCCTTAGTACCTGTTGTCGTAGGAAAGTCTGCAACACTTGATTATACGGCCGTAAAAAGCCCATTGCAGATTGAGTTGCTTGGTGCGGCTAACGCAAAAAAAGGACAAAGCGTACAAGCAAAGATCACCAGCTTCGGCAAAGTTGTGCCTCAGGCCAAAGTTTCTGTTTTTTCGGCGACTGGTTGGGGAAAAGAGTTTGTTGCTGACGAGAATGGTATCCTGACATTTGATGCAATCTGGTCGGGCCCATACGTTTTGGAAGCAAGTACGTTTGCTGAGACTGCAGGTGAACATGAAGGAAAAGCCTATGCTTCGGCATGGCAGGGAAGTACGACTTTTATTACCATCAAATAACTGCAGATTCAGCGCAGACAAAGTGATAAAGGGTCCATATGAAACAATGGAAACACCAATGGACCCTTGCAAAAAAAGAATATCTAAAAGATATCTACTATAAAAAACATCTACCACACTACATTCATGAATAAAACTTTATCCTTTCTGGCCATTCCTATGATTAGTTCGGTTTTCTCTGTTGCACAGGCACAGACGAACAAAATAATTGAAGGAATTCTTATCAATGAAAAATCTGAACCGATCACAGGGGCGACAGTAAAATTGACCAATACGGGTGTGACCACCAGTACCGATAGTGAGGGGCATTTCGCTTTTCATAAGCTTTCATCCAAAACTTATCATATCGAGATTAAAGCGATTGGTTACAGTAAGCATACGATGGAGGTGAACGTAAAAGATGAGACGACAAACCTTGGCTCCATCATCTTAAAAGACCAATCGCAAGCTATCGACGAAGTTGCGGTTTATGGTAAATACTATGAGCATTATAAGTTTGACAGTATCTCCGGATCGTTACGTCTTAAAACACCAATCTTAGAGTTACCTCAAAATATACAGGTTATTTCGTCTGATTTAATGGCCGATCAACAGGTTTTCGACATTGTTGACGGTATTACACGTAATGTCAGTGGCGCTACACGTCAAGGCCATTGGGACAACCAGTATGCCAATATACGCATGCGTGGCTCTAAGATCCCAGCATTCCGTAATGGGATGAATATCGAAGCTTCTTGGGGGCCTACAGCCGAAGATGCAAGTATGATCGAACGGATCGAATTTGTAAAAGGACCCGCCGGTTTTATGCTTGCCAATGGTGAACCTGGCGGCTTTTATAATGTGGTAACGAAAAAGCCTACCGGAAATACCAAGGGATCTGTGACGCTGAATACGGGGAGCTTCAGTACCTATCGCGCTGCCGTTGACCTGGACGGTAAATTGCGGAAAGATGGCAAGCTACTTTATCGTCTGAATGTAGCTGGTCAACAAAAAGACTTTTTTACAAAATATAATTACAGTAACCGGCTTGTTATAGCGCCAGTGGTTACCTATAAAGTAGATTCTTTGACGAACTTAACATTTGAATACACCTACCAAGGGTCTACCTACCTATCAAATGGTAATTATACGTTCTCACCCAAAGGATTTGCCGATCCGGGTATTGCCAATGACTTCTTCTATGGCGATCCTTCCATGGAGCCCGGAAAACTAAAAGACCATAGTGCCTATATTTATCTGGACCGCAAACTAAACGATAATTGGAAATTGCATGCACAGATGGCCTATTTCAATTTTGATATGAAAGCCACAAGTACATGGCTGAATTACATGAAAGCCAATGGCGATATGCCACGTTATTACAGTATTGCCGACGAACATGGTGAAAATAGTTTTGGTCAGGTTTCTTTAAACGGAGAAGAATATACCGGAAGTGTTCGTCATCGGATTTTAATCGGTGCCGACTATGGAAATAAGAAGTTCTGGGGCGATTTTAGAACGATTTTAGATTCGATTCCTTCAGCTCCGCTCAACGTCTATGATCCTAAATACGGTATTCCAGGCAGTGTATTCCCTACGCTGGATCGTTCACAGAGTGTAAAGGTCCGTGCGGGTGGTAGCAACTACGTGACTTCAACAAACTATATGTCATTCTACGCGCATGATGAATTGGCGTTCCTGGAAGAGAAATTGCGTTTATCGCTTGGCTTACGCTATACAATTAATGAGACCATAGGAAAAACGTCTGTAGCTGACAGAACCGATAAAGCATTTACGCCGAGGGTAGGGTTGAGCTATTCGATCGATAAATCCATGAGTATTTATGGCTTGTTTGATCAATCTTTTGTTCCTGTCGCTGGTACCGACTGGGAAGGTAATGCTTTCAAACCAATACGCGGAAATGATTTAGAAGCGGGTATCAAGAAAGAATGGATGGGCGGAAAATGGATATCCACGTTAAGTGCCTACACTATTGCCCGTAAAAATGCGCTGGTAGCTGACCCCGATCCGAGCCACGTCGTTAATGGTGTGTCATTCCAGACCCAATTGGGAGAGACCAGAAGTAAGGGTATCGAATTTGATGTCACCGGTGAAATTATTAAGGGGCTGAATGTGAATGCAAATTATGCCTTGACAGATTCAAAGATCTCCAAAGATACCAAAGAAGAAAATATTGGTAATATCACTCCGAATACGGCCAAACATACAGCAAATGCATTTGTATCCTATCGTATTCAGGATGGGAAAGTGCGTGGACTTGGCTTTATGGGGAGTGTTCAGGGAATGTTTGACCGTGCAGTTGGGACTACAAAAGAAAGTAATTTCAAGAATTATCTGCGTACAGATGCAGGCATCAGCTATCAAAAAGGGAAGTATGCCATTTCGGTCGTAATCAATAATGTGTTGGACAACCGCAAATTGCTGACTGCTGGATCGATCTCCAAAGCAAGCGCGGCAGTTCAGAAGCTCGGTGGTGTGGATTATTATTCCTATATCGTCGAAGCCAGACGTAATTTTCGTTTGGGAATTACCTATAAATTTTAACGGCCCGATATAGATAAATTATAGAATCGATGTATAGTACATTACTAGTCGTTATACTCTTTGGAGCATACCTTTTTTACAACACGAGCAAAAAGGTGAAATTTGGCCCTAGGCCACAATGGCTGGAAAAACTGTGCGCACAAACTAAGTTTGTGCGCATTTTGAGCATATTGCTGCTGCTCTTTCCATTTGGCACTGTTCTCTATATGCAAGGATTTGGCGCTGGCTTTTTTGCTTTTTTTGCCTATTTCATGTGCATGATGTGTCTTGTAGTCCTATTGAATCCTTATCGCTATTTCAAATTATACCCAATTGTGGGATTGTATGTATTTAGCCTTTGTGTTGAATTATTGATTTCCTAACCGATTAAATATGCCTGCTAATAAAAAATACCTCAGTACGCCCTTTCAGCGGTTCCTGAAAATTACAGCCGGATTTATCGGTGGTTATATTGTCATGCTCTCTTTTCACGTCTTGGTCACACATATTTTTGAGAAAAAGGATGTTGTTGTCACGGCTTGCTTCACGGGCTATCTCCTATGGGCAGTACTCTTACTGTTTGCTTTCCTTGCAAAGAACGGGTGGAAAATATGGGGACTATACTTACTCTTGGCTGCAGTTTTTTCGCTGCCTTATTTTTTCAAAATGTAATTGACCATGAATAACCGAAATTATAATATCTATTTCAATACGCATACCATTAGTGGCATTATCATTTGCGCTATCCTTTATGTGATATTTTTTGCGGGATCATTTGCATTTTTTAGGAATGAAATTGCTGCCTGGCAGAATAATACGTCCTATAAGACCTATCGCGAAGATCACCAAAACTTTGATCGTTTGCTCGATTCGCTCAAAGGACAAACAAATTTGCATGGACGCGATATCACGTTTTATATGCACCGGGAAGGAACCTCGGCTTATGTTGGGCTCAGTGCATCCAATGACAGTATCTTAAATAAGGAAAATTTAGCGAAGGTAACACCAGAACAGAAAGCAGCAAAACAGAAGGGCCGCAGAAGAGGCGGAGATGATGACTCGAAAAACTTTACCTACAATTTTGCAAATAAGAAGTCAGGTGACTATACGCAGAATTACGATATGGGCGAATTTCTGTTTCGCTTACACTTCATGGCTCAGCTCAATCAGGTGCCAATTCGCGTAGGTATAGCCCCCTTTGGTTATCTTATTGCTGGAATTACCGCTTTTATTTTCCTATTTGCTCTTATTACAGGATTATTGCTGCATTGGGACAAGATCGTCTCAAATTTCTTCGTGTTCCGACCGTTCAGTAAATGGAAAACGGTATGGACCGACATGCATACGGCATTGGGTGTTATCGGTTTTCCATTTCAATTTATCTTTGCGGTAACAGGCACGTTTTTGATCATTAATTCTGTCCTGGCTTTGCCGCTGAGCAAGTTGTTGTATGATGGTGATCAACAAAAAATGTATCAGGAGATGGGGGTTAGTGCCGAGACCGATTTTCCTTATACCTACAAGCCTTTAATGGCAGATATTAAGATCGCTCCATTTTTGGATCTGGCAAAATATAAATGGCCTGAATCCGATTTTCAGCGCATTACGATAAAAAACTATGCAGATTCCAATATGCATGTTGTCATGGAGCTGGAGCCGCAGTTTAATAAGAGCTTTGCTGGATCGGGTATATTGTCTGTGAGAGTTATCGACAATAAAATTGTGGCCGAAAAATCCCCGATCAGTGATGCTACCTATGCCGATGGTGTCCGCAGCCTTTTATATCGCCTGCATTATGGTGATTATGGTGGCTATCCGCTTAAGATGGTATACTTTATTTTAGGTGTCATGGGCTGTCTGGTCATTATCTCAGGTATATTAATCTGGCTGGTAGCACGTGACAAAAACAACGTAATTCCACGAAAGCGAAAATTCAATTTCTGGGCGGCAAATATATTCACGGCAATATGTCTGACGATGCTGCCTGTCACAGCATTGACTTTTATTGCTATTAAATTGAGCCCAGAGGTTAATCAGGATTTTATTTACCGCGTGTATTTCTATAGTTGGCTCGTATTTTCACTGTATTATATTATCAGGAGAAGCATCCGAAGAACCAATCGCGAAACCTTGCTGGTCGGAAGTATCCTGGCATTTTTTATACCACTAGTCAATGGTTTTATAACTGGTAACTGGATCTGGGATACATTTCGCGATGGACAGCGTGATATTTTTGTCGTAGACTTTTTATGGCTTATGATCGGTATCATCGGTATAATCGCCTATAACAGGACTAAAAAATTCTTTGAGACTATTCGTTAACAAAGATTCTTTGAGACTATTCGTTAACAAAGATTCTTTGAGACTATTCGTTAACAAAGATTCTTTTCTCTCTGCGAAGTAAGTACACTTCGTTTTTTAATGCAAGGGCGCTCACAAGGTGCCCTTGGAACGTTTATAGGGTAAGGCTTGGGAAAAATCTTTGATGCCATGTTGATCCTTGATGGAAAAGTGGTAATTTTTCCAAAGAAGGTCCCAATGATATTCCTCCTCCCATTCAGGTTGATGAAATAGACTGGGATTGATTTTTACTTGGAGTACGGCTTTCTTAGCGTACGGCTTTGAAAAATCGCCCAAGGCGCATCAGATCCTGTGCCGTCTTTTCGTTCCAGTCCACGGCATAGTTGAGCCGAATACAATTCTTAAACTGATCGTGCTGTGTAAACATCCTTCCTGGAGCGAAACTCAACTTTTGCCTTAGGGCATAATCGTAGAGCAGGGTCGAGTCTATTTTAGGGTCCATCTCTAGCCAAAGTACAAACCCACCCTCAGGCTGAGACATTTTTGTGTTTTCTGGAAAATGGGCCTCAATGCTGTTTCTGAAATTGATATAATTGCTGTACAGTTTTTTTCTGAAGCTATTGAGGTGATGGTCGTACCTACCGATCTGTAAGAATTTGGAAACCGCCTCTTGATAAATTGCAGGCTGCGAAATCGTCTGTATGAGTTTTTGTTTTAGGATTTTATCCTTGTATTGCCCGGGCTCAACCCATCCGAGCCGAAAACTTGGCGCCAATACTTTGGTAAATGATCCACACCACATCACCAGTCCCTCTTCATCAAAATATTTGCATGGCTTGGGCCGTGACGAACCGAAATAGATGTTTCCATACAGATCGTCTTCAATCAATGGAATATGGTGATGAGCGAGCAGTTTGACAAGCTCTTTCTTGTGTTCTTCAGGCATTAGCGCGCCCAATGGATTGCTAAAATTGGTAACGAAGCAACAGACGTCAATTTTATGAATAACTTTTTTCAGGGCATCTAATTCAATTCCCGTAATAGGGTGGGTCGGAATCTCGATGGTTTTGAGACCCAGTAGTTGAAAGGCCTGAATAAAACCAAAATAAAGGGGGCTTTCCACCGCGATGGTGTCGCCAGGCTTAGTGACAGCCCGAAGGCAGCTGTAGATCGCATTCATGGCGCCCGACGTGATAATAAGATCCTCGTCACTTATTTTTCCTTCAAGTACCATTGACCATTTGGCAATTTCTTTCCGTAAGCTTGGACTCCCCTGTACCTGTCCGTATTGATCACCGTAATCATGCAGTTCATGAACCGACTCTATAATGCATCTATTGAGTTTCTGAATCGGAAGTAATGATGCACTGGGTAAACCCAGTGAAAAGCGTGTAATTTCCTTGTCTTCCAGGGAGTGAAAAACTTTATCGATCAATGCTGCAGGATCTTGTTTCTTTTCGTCGATTTTAAATGTGGAAATAGACGGAATAGCCATCCGACGAAGCCCCGACCGGCTAACGAAATAGCCTGATTTTGGTCGTGACTCAATGAGAGATCTACTCTCTAATTCCATATAGGCGCTTTTTGCTGTATTTAAACTTACATTGTATAGCTTCTGAGCGCTCCGGACAGAGGGCAAACGATCTCCATAGACCAAAGAGCCATTTTTGATCTGGCTCTCAACAATATTGGCTATTTTCTTATATAACAGTTGCTGCTCCATGCTTATGCTAATTTACTGTTTCTGTTTTGATTTAACCAGTTGTTATATCGGTGGATTCCTTTTCTGAGCAATTCTTCCGAACCAAATAGGTCAATCAACTGGTGCTCGAAGAAGGATTGTGCTTTTTCCGTGAATAATTTGGAAAGCGTGTCCGAAATAGGCGCTTCGTAGGTAATTTCGATCGATAACAGATTTTTTTTGCCGATTGTTACGGACGAAAAAGCTGTTAATTGATTACATTGGTCGAGTGCCATAAAAGGCATACCTATGGAGTCTGAATCCAGTTGTTTTTTGTTGAGTATTTCTTTGATAAGCGCTAAATCAGAAAGATCCACTTGTCTGATCAGATACGGTTGATTTGCAGTTGTCGCCATAAGAATAAATCTTTTTGCTAATTTAAGAAGGGTACAGGATGCTGTTTAGGTACAGACTGCTGTTAAAATAAGGGTACAGAAAAAAATAAGATGACCATGAGTTTTTTTAATTTCCATTTGAGATCTTTACACTAGGAAAAGGATATCTCTGGATCCATAAATTATGAACTCGTATGCATAGCTTGTTTCCGTTATTTATCGCGATGATCGCGATCATCGTATTGATCGAAATGTGGGCCACCAAACTACGGATAGCCTATCCCATTCTCTTGGTTCTGGCGGGGCTATTGATCAGTTTTATTCCCACTTTGCCCGTAGTGACAATTGATCCGGATGTCATCTTCCTCATTTTTCTACCACCACTGCTCTGCGAGGCCTCTTGGTCTATTTCGTTTAAGGAGATGAAGAAATGGTGGCGTATTATAGGGAGTTTTGCCTTCTTGGTTGTTTTCTTTACCGCACTTTCCGTTGCGGTGGTTGCCAATTATTATATACCGGGGTTTACACTAGCGCTGGGTTTTCTGCTGGGGGGCATTGTGTCACCGCCGGATGCCGTCAGTACAGGAGCGATTATGAAATTTGTAAAAGTTCCCAAAGCCACTTCTGCTATCTTGGAAGGCGAAAGTCTATTAAATGATGCTTCTTCCTTGATCATTGTCCGTTTTGCCCTTATTGCCGTTGGGACAGGCCAATTTATATGGGGACAAGCAGCGGTATCCTTTATCTGGATGCTTGTCGGTGGTGTGGGTATTGGCCTGTTATTGGGTTGGTTCTTTATACAGGCACACAAACGTCTACCGACCGATGCACCCTCGGACATTGCACTTACCTTGATTGAACCCTATTTTATGTATTGGATCGCAGAGCAATTCCATAGTTCAGGTGTTTTGGCTGTTGTTGCTGGAGGTCTTTTGATGTCCGGTCAACGGTTGACATTTCTCAATAGTACAAGTCGGGTACGTGGTCTGAGTGTCTGGGAGAGTTTTGTATTTATCTTAAATGGTATTGTATTTTTTATTATTGGATTGGATCTCCCGGAGATTGTTGACGGTCTGCGATCCAATGGAACTTCACTGCGGGAAGCCATCGGGTACGGTCTTTTGGTAACGGCAGTATTGATTCTTGCCCGTATCATCAGCTCGTATGCGGCTATGATTGCTACCTTAATTTTCCGCCCTGCTGTCGCGCCAAGGTCAAGGTCCCCTAAACAGCGTTTTCTAATGCCCCTTTTGTTGGGCTGGACCGGCATGCGCGGAGTTGTATCACTGGCAGCAGCATTGTCCATTCCTGTTGTTATGAACGGTGTGGCTGTTCCGCAGCGAAACCTGATCTTATTTATCACCTTTGTGGTGATCTTATCCACGCTCTTGATACAAGGGCTTACCTTACCCTATTTGATCAAAAGCACCAGACTATTTGAAACTTTTGAAGAAGAGCCCGAAGAGCTGGTTCGTACTCGCATGAAGCAAGGGTTAAAACATCATGTTTACCAATTTCTAAAAGATAAACATGAGAAAGAGCTGCACAATCGCGATGTTATGGACCGTATTTTGAAACATTGGGAGGAAAAGGTGAATGCGGCGGATGATTCCTGGATGAACGAAAAAACGAAAGTGATATTTATGGAGCTTTTGGATGTGCAACGGGAGTATCTTCAGAAGCTAAACTGTGAGTCGACCATTGATGAGGGGATTGTTCGTTCGCAGTTATATCAACTCGACTTGGAAGAAGAGCGATTGCGGCGGATCTAACCATGTAGTTGTGTAAAGCGACCGACGAGAATAATACTTGTATAACTAAAGGCTCCGAAGGAGCCACAATAAAATATGAAAGTAATCATAACAGGAGCCACCGGAATGGTTGGCGAAGGTGTTTTGCTGGAATGCCTCCAAAACGATAAGGTAACAGCTGTGCTGAGCATTTCGCGTCGTACCGCGGCCATTCAACATCCTAAATTGAAGGAACTTTTGGTGGACGACTTTACTAAACTTTCGCTATTTAGAGATGCGATTGCAGGGTATGATGCCTGCTTTTACTGTGCAGGTGTGAGTTCTGTGGGAATGAAAGAAGACAAGTACCGTTATATTACTTATGATACGACACTGGCTTTTGCAAAGTCCCTGCTGGAAATTAATCCGGAGATCAGTTTTATTTATGTGTCCGGTGGAAGCACCGATAGTACGGAGCAAGGCAAGGTGATGTGGGCTAGGGTTAAGGGAAAGACAGAGAATGATCTGGCCAAATTACCGTTCAAAAAGGAGTATAACTTTAGACCGGGGGCAATGACGACTGTTGCAGGGCAAAAGCATGCCAATCCCTTTGCTTTTGTGGCCAAAATCATCAAGTTTTTTGCCCCTTCGGCAGTACTATCCTTGCATGAGGTCGGAAAGGCAATGATACATGCAGTGGAAAGAGATGGTGTTAATAATATATTGGAGATTAAAGATATTCGCGCTTTGGCTTAAAAGCGCTCGGGATTTTATGGCTATGCCCATTGCCAGTTTAGTTCCTCCCGATAGTCTATTTGAAGACGCTGACAAAGCTGCTGCAGGAAAACGTTGAATTCAGCGATTTCTGATAGTTGATTTTTTGGAAAAAATAATTGGTCAGCCATTTTTAATTTTATAAAAAAAGCCGAGGACGTTTCCGTTATATATTCAAATTGGTTGAATTGATATTTAGCTTCCATTTGATCACTTTTGATTTCCAGATGATCATCTTCAAAAGTGATGGTATGGACAAGGCCGATGCGGTTTTTGAACTCTTTGCTCCTGACATATCTGGTGCCGTATCTCTTATAGTATATTCCCAGGTATTTTTGAAAAAACAGGAACGCGAGTAGGCCGACAAGGATAATTAGAATTGCCAGAAATTTTTCATAATAAAAGAAGGGAACAGCGAGGATCAGCATCAACAACAAGAAAAGTAAGCGGGCATTCTTACGGGCATTGATGATCTGTGGAGATTTGGACATGCTAAAAAGTATGGCTTCCAATTGATCCTGTTCGGAAAGTGTTAATTTCAGTTCTTTCATAAGATAAAAATATCAATTTTTTGGACTAGGCCCTGTCAAATTTGAGGTATTGAATTAATTTTGAAAAATACTCCTGACTCCAGATATCGAGAACAGTATGATCGGGAATAAACCTTACGATATCTTCTTTCACACTATTCATATTCACTGTATTTATTTTGATCTTGAGGAGATCTAGTATATCTTCTTTTGATATTGTAGATTTTTTCCAATCATTTGTGTCTTGGGCACGTAATAGGAAGTGATTAATATCCAAAGGAACACCTTTTTTTATATACCATTCCAAATCATACCAATCTCTTCCCTTCACTCTATTTTTCCATTTTCTAAACAATAATGCGTGCATTTTACCCGCAAATAAGCTCGGCAGTGTGAAGCATTTAATATAAAAAGAGAATGGGCGAAGTAATAACTTTTCTTCAGTTTCAAAACCTAATGGCGGTTTTTTGTCAACTTCTATTTTTATCTTAATGACAGGCATATTTCCCAGGCCCACCTGAGGAATGACTTCTTCTAATACTAATTCTTTCCAGACAGTGTCAGATTTCAGAAAGGCAGATTCTACGGAGGAGGTAACAGTTTTCTTTTTTTCATTTATGCTGATTGTCATTCCCAACGCTTTAAACTCATTTGTAATTGCCTCAAAATAGGGCTCAAAAGAAAAATTGGGATCTATTGATAAAAGTGAAAAATCAAGGTCCTCGGAGTACCTATCCAATTGGTAAAAAATACGAAGTGCTGTTCCTCCATAAAATGCAGCCTTTTCGAAAAAACCAGATCTTTGAAGCCCTGCTAATGTAACCTCTTGCATAATCTCCCGGATTGCGTCAAAGGTTTGTTGTTGATTCTGCGGGTTATATTCTTTGAGCCATTCTTTTATCATAAGTTGTGGAGAGTTTTGATTAACATTTCTAAACTGTTTTTTTTCGGCGCATCAGGAATCCATGACGCTATTTCTGAAAGATTGAGTTCTTTGAGTTTTTCTTCGTCTATCCTCATATCTTCTATTAAAAAATCTATTACTTGATTTGTGCTTCGGAGAAGTATTCCAGAAGTGGTAATGATTTTGTCACATAATGCCTTTTCGGGTGAACCGATTATTATAGATTGTTTTGGGGTGAGTTGTGCCGTCTTTTGGCCAAAGGAATAATAAGGGAGGCCAAGGTGAGCGAAACTAAACCTACCAATATTTGGATTAAAAACCTTTGTCGCTTTTAGAGTAATTGAACTAATTTCATACACTTTTTCAGGAATATAGCCCCAATAAGAAAGTGCAGATTCCATAGATATATAACTGGGGCCCCATAGATGATTTGCTATTAAAAATAACTCTGGGCCTAAGATTTTACTTTTGGGACCAGGTATATAAAATCCTCGCTTCAGTGCTGTCAATATTCCCGATTTCACAAGCTCATTTATTTTGTCGTTGGGGCGCTTGTAATCCTTAAGAATGGACAAGGCTATTTGTCGCGTAATAGGTGTTTCTGCGTAATTTTCTAAAGCCTGTTTAATATCCATTTTGTTAAATATTTATATAATAATCGGAATAATTCCGATTATTTGCAAATTATTTGACATAATTGTAGTTGGCTTTGTTACTTTGTAATATGCTTTCTATCCAACTTGTTCGAGCAGCTGTTGGCTGGAAATCTTCTCAAAATAGATTTCCATCTCTTCGTTACATTTTTCGATAAACGTTTTGGTGAGTTCCTGTAATCTTAGGATGGTTAGCGGATTCGCTTGGTAATTTGCATTGTGCCTAAATTGCTGTTGTGCTTCCGTAATGTTTTTAAAGGCTTGAAGATGATCCTCATGATCTAGGCAAAATGTTGCGTAGGCATCAGGGACTATCAATTTGCAGAGCTTCATCAGAAAAGTCAGGTTGACACGTTGCGGTTTGTATTGGATTACGGAATTGATTACCCCGAGACAAGCCTGCTCCAACGCTTGCGATAGCATATAATATGTGGCCTCGATGCTTATTGACGACCAGTCTTCCTCGTAGGGTAAATATAATGTGCGCGCATTATTATAGCGCGTCTTCCATTGTTGATGTACATAATCCAGATTAAGCTGTGGGGCAACGATACTTTCCAGATCGATATTTGCTATTGGTGGATTTTGAAACCAGATGTCACCGGCTTTCAGGAGCGAAAGAAAAAAGGGATGACCCTTTGAAATCTGTTTGCTGAAAGCGGTGGAGTTTTCAAGGGCCAGCGTAAGCGTTACATTGTTGGGGAGCAAATCCGTTATGAGCTGCGTTAGATTATTGATCTCGGCGCTTAAAATATCATAAGCGACAAAAATATAGTAGGCATGCGTGATACAATCATTTTTTGCCCTTCGGAGCGCATTCTGATAGTTGTGATGATCAGAATCATAACCGAAACATACTACCAGCGCAGGCGTGCAATAGCGCTCTATAGCGTTTAAAATGAGGTCTCGATAATTGGCGTTACAATAGTTTTGTTTGTATATTTCATTGTTGTTTTTGCAATTTTCAACTTCGTTGTTAGCAACTGGGACTGGGTTAAGTTTTGACTTGATTTCTTCGAATAAAAGATTGGAATAATCGTAGATCCAGTTTAATGTATTGATAGCAATCTGATAGGCTGTTTCTAAAACATCTTCATCGATAAAATAGTCAAAGTGATATCGATAGTCAATGTAAGCCTTGTTGATTTTCTCCAAAGCTTGTTTGTCTTCGTTTTTATCAGCTAGTGTGCTGAGGCGATCGTCGAAAGCTTTAAGATAGTTTATATGGTTTTTTAGCGAATGAGACTTTTTATCCTCAACGACGAGGATATTTTCTGCTGTTCGAAATGCAAGTTCTAAAGCTTGGTGTAGCATGAATGCTGCGTGAGCATAATTTTTATGCTCGAAATAGAAATTGTAGCCATCTATAAAAGATCGAATTTTGCCCTTTTCCTTATCGATATATGTCCTTGTTTTTTCGATGACTTCATCACTTTTATTATTTGGTAAGACAAGGGGGATATCTTGCACAGGATTCCGATAAATGCGGTTTTCAGGTTGACAAATAAGATAGGCTCGGCCTAAACCTTGATTTATTTTTTGTTGTATTTCGTGGGCGAAGTTCACATTGATATACACATTGGGATAGGAACCAACGGTTTTGTTTATCAGACTGTTTGCATCGGAAAATCGAATACCGGCATTTGACGTAAGATTGACCTGTAACATCTGATACTTTTTACTATCGTGGTCAAAAGTCCAATGGTAGATTTCATCGACAGCAACGGCACGAAGGATTGCCTCGATAATAGGGTTAATATCGGTGTTCATAATATGGATTGAATAAAAGGGCTTTATATTTCTGTTTCTAGAAGAGCTGTTTGTTTTTGATTGAGAGATTCTATCTCTTCAGAAAAAGCTGTTAAATAGGCGAGTTCTATTATTTTGATCATAGTCTGGTAAATTCGTGTATTGTAATCTGAATAGGCGCCGGTATATCGGTTTTTGGCGAGGCCATAGTTGATCCATTCATACAAGATTTCATTCCATTCTTGTTGATCGTATGTTTTAACTGTTGCCAATAGTGCTGACAAAGGATTGTCTAGTTCTTCATTCGATACATAATAAAGTATAATCTCCTCTTTTGCATGCCTAATCAAAACTGATTGGCATTCGGGCAATATCGAAAATGAATTGTCCATACCGATTGGTAGATTAGAGGATTCCTCAGATTTATTGGATAACATCTCCAATAAGGCGTAAAGGCAAGCATAGTTAAAGAGTAGATTTGCCCCCGAAAATTTACTGTTTTCATGATCAGCAGACCAGAATTCTTTTTCGTCGATGACCGTTTGGTACCAATATCGGATATCTTCTCGCCAGCCATTTAGATCGTCTCTATCAAAGAAATCTTTTAATGCTGAGATGGAATAAGATTGGGAAGCAAGCCATTCGGGCGATATGATGCGTTTTTTGGGGTGAAGTATTTCGTCTTCTGTTTCGTCCAAAGATTGCTGGGTTTGGCGCTGCTCATCTGCAATGTCTTCTTGATTTTCTTTAACATAGTCTGGAAGTATTTTATTTTCATAGATCTTTCCGAGAGAAGCCGCTAGACGCAGTAAGAATTCTTTTACAGCAAGTACTTCATGACCGTTATTGCCTAAAAAGCCGTTATCTCTGTCTCCTAAACTTATCCATAAATCATCAAGAATGTCGTACCATTGTTGTAAAGACTCATAAGAAAAAAAACGGCTAATGCTATCTGCTGTTGTGTCAATATTGCTTGCCGATGAGTCTATTGCTAATAGCTGACTCCAGTAGTCTAAAACGCCTTTGTTGAACTTCAGCGGTTGTTCTATTGTTTTTAGTTTACATTTCCTAAAAATGACATATGCCAATTCTACCTGTTCAAATAATTTTTTGGTAAGATATCCTATAGAGGAACGCGGTGGGTTCATCTTTGCGTTTGAAGCTGCGTTGATTAGCATATTTAGGTCTGCTAACCAGTCAGGTATGGATGTTTCGCTTTCAAAAAACTCTATAAGATACTTCATCGGGTCATCGATGTATTCTTGGGTTAAATAGCGAAAATGTTTCGCTTTTAGTTTCTTTTGCGTATTTTTCATCAGATTATATTTTTTTAGTTGATGAAACTGCTACTTGGGCATATACCGATCTGTGCACTGATCTAAAGCCTTGCTGGTTTCATAAATTTTTTGATTTGTAAAGTAGTTTATAATTGTCTTCGTTGACACTAAATTAAGAACTATTTTTCGGTAAAACAAATATTTTATATTAAAATTTTCGGTAATGAGTTCTGTTTTGAAGAGAATTAAGATTGTTGCGGATAGGGAGGGGATGAGTGTTTCAGCTTTTGAAGCTACAATAGGAGCCAGTAAAGGGGTTTTTACTCGTGCGCTTGCCAATGGAACTGATATACAATCTAAATGGCTAATAAATCTTGTTGAAAAATATCCGCAATATTCTTCCGAGTGGTTACTAAAAGGTGAAGGCGAGATGCTAAAGCCTAAGCTCGTATTAAAAGAAGAAGAGGAAACTTATTTAACTCCCGAATTGGAGGGAATTACGAACTCTGTAATCAATAGTTTGAGACAGGTTATAGCTTCACAAAATATCACGATTAAATCTCAAGAGAAGACAATTATGTCTTTGGAGAGATTATTGTCTTCATTGGAGCGGGAGATCGAATCCTTAAAGAATTAGTAAATAATCGACGATTTTTAAAAGGGACCTATAGGTGAATGTAAAGGAACGTGTGCTGCTTATTGCTGAAACCAAAGGGATCAGCAAAACCGAATTTTTCAAAGATGTGCAACTTTCTTATGCAAACTTTAAGGGAGGGCAGAAAAATACTGCACTCAGTTCCGATGCCATGGTTGCTATACTGTCTAAACATCCCGACATTAGTCCGGCCTGGTTACTCATGGGGGAAGGAACTATGATGCGGAAGGATGAGAGGAATGTGGTAAGTGCTCCACCGGCCGAAACAGCTCCTGCCACTGCCGAAGGTCTCGGAATTTATAGGCAGCTGGTCAATGCCTTAGAGCAAACAGTCAAGGCACAGGAAAAAACAATCCAGTCATTAGAAGGACAGGTGAGTTTATTGCAGCGCAAATAGCCATATCGCGTTGTTTAGAAACCAAATGATCTCCTCCAAAAAAATACCTGATTCCGGTGATTTCATTGGCCTCCTTTTTGTTTTAATTTCGTTAATGCAACGGTGCGTGTTTGGCCGGCAGCCAGAAAAAGTTTCTGTTGCATTTATAGATGTCTCGTTCCCTGCGGCTGATCGCAATGGAGCGGCCACTAGTCCTGTATTCAAAGAATTAATTTTATGTCGAAAAAAGTATTTGTTATATGCTGTCTGCTTTTAGCTTGTTTTGTACATCAGGCAGTAGCACAGCCAGCAGGTCAGCGGCCATTATATACCTCAACATGGGGGCACCTTTACCGTGAAGCAGGAAACAGTAAAGACCTCTTGGGGGTTTTTCCGACGGAGGCACCTGTCTACCTGCTAGATTCCACCAATACACAGTATAAGGTGCAGGTGAGTAATGGGGATATCGGCTATATTGACCGTCAGCCCCTCAAAAGTGCAATGTTCGGAAAAAGATCTGCCGGCGAGCCAAAGCAATATTTCTATCGTGGAACAACAGATGCCCAATGTCCGCATTTCTATGTGCAGGTGTCGCAATTGCGCGTGCGTAAGGCTCCTAATACAACAAGTACCGCTGTGCGTAGGGCCGGGCTCAACGAAATGGTATGTATCGATTATGTGCCGCTCTACACAGATGGATGGGTCTACATTGGAGACCATTTTCATGAAAGTCCGGAGTATATTCAGATGAAATTTTTGGGGTCTGAACTAACGTATGACAAGGTGCTAAAAGAATATCTGGCCGTAAAAGGAAAGGACCAGGAGAAAGAGCTTGCAGCAGTTGGCCGCCTGCGTGAGATCGGGTGGACCAAGTATCCCCAATTAAAACAGGCCCTTATCTATTGGAAGGAATCTTATGCTCAAGCGGGAATAGTAGACCCCAAAGTTGATATAGACTTTGAATTACTCTTGGCCAATAAATTCCAAAATGAGCTCCAATCCGAAGTCTATGCAAAGAAACTGAAAGCGCTGAATTTCCATTTCGAATGGAAAGGAGTGTCGTTATCTGATGGCAAGATTACGGATGCGCAGATGAAGCAACTCGCTTTGCAAAGGGTTTCCGAAATCCCCGATATGCCCGAATGTGGTTGGGAGCCGCGGTATTACTATAAAACACCGAATATGATCGTTGCCTTCGAAGAAAACTATAAAGGGAAAGTGGTCGGTTCGATATATAAGCTGTTTTTTAGTGATGGCGAAACCATTGTCATGGGCAACGAGCGAATGGATGCCAATTACGCAGAAAAAGACTTTGTAAACCACTTTGGTGAACTGCTTTCGGCAGATTGGATTTCAACGCCACATACGTACTATATTCAAAATGGCGATGCCGGGTTATTTATTTTCAGATTTGTCGAAGGAAAACTGGCCAGCTATGAGTGCATGTATTATTGTTAATGCTCCGAAATTGTGTCGGGTTCATGTATAGACTTCCAAGCGTTTGAAAATGCCCTTCCTTTGTGATGTTAGCAAGGATTTTATTAACGAGCAGGAACAGGGATGCTCAAAAAATAAGGCCCTTTGAAGGGGAATTAAAACTCCGCTTTCAAAGGGCCTTTGGATGTTATTGAATTCTTAAATTAGACTACCTGCATTTCAAAGAGTTTTGCAATATGGCCTTTCAATTTTTCTTTCACGTCTTCCATATCGACTTCTTTGCCAAGTTCCCGCTTTAAAGACGTTACATCCTTATCGTCGATACCGCAAGGAATGATGTTGCCAAAATAGTCAAGGTCTGTGTTGACATTGAATGCAAAACCATGCATGGTCACCCAGCGTGAAGCGCGAACCCCCATCGCACAGATTTTGCGCGCCGTCGGTTTATCGGGTTCTATCCATACACCGGTAAACCCGGGATATCTCCCGGCTTCTATACCGAAATCAGCACAGGTCAGTATGATGGCCTCTTCCAGTGTACGCAGATAAAGATGTATATCGGTAAAGAAGTTGTCGAGATCCAGGATCGGGTAACCGACAATCTGTCCCGGACCGTGATAGGTAATGTCGCCGCCACGGTTGATTTTATAGAATTTGGCCTCTTTCTCTTCGAGCCCTTTTTCATCTAACAGCAAGTATTCCTCGTGCCCGCTTTTCCCCAAGGTATAAACATGGGGATGTGCTGTAAAGATCAAGTAATTCGGGGTACTGGTTGCTGTGGCGTTGACCCTATTGTCGTGCTTAATGTCCAATACTCCCTTAAAGATGGATTCTTGTCTGTCCCAGGCTTCCTGATAATCGACAAGACCCCAATCTTGAAACTGCACCTCTTTGTTCATTTCGTATTTTTTTAAGCTGTGAATGGGCATAAGGACCATTCACAGCATTGTTTGTCAAAATTAATACAATAAGTTATTGTATGGATAACGCTCATTGTGCATCTTCACAATGATATCGTAAAGTTTTTGTTTGAACTCTTCGATATTCGTTTTATTTGTTGCTGACAGAAAGATTGCGGGATCTGAATTTTTTGCCATCCAGGAATTACGGAAATCATCCAACGTTACCTTGATCTCCTCGCCATCGTGTCCTTCTTCGACGGCCGGTTTATAAAGGTCAATTTTGTTGAACACCGTAATCACTGGTTTGTCCAGCGCTTTAAGGTCCTTCAATGTTTCGTTTACCGCCTGGATATGATCTTCAAAATTCGGATGCGAGATGTCGACTACGTGAATCAGGACATCGGCTTCCCGAACTTCATCCAATGTGGATTTGAAACATTCCACCAAGTGATGCGGTAGTTTGCGGATAAAACCAACGGTATCTGAAAGCAAAAAAGGAAGGTTGTCGATAACAACTTTACGTACTGTCGTATCTAATGTTGCGAAAAGTTTATTCTCGATCAATACATCAGACTTGGAGATCATATTCATGATCGTCGATTTTCCGACATTGGTATAACCAACCAAAGCTACACGGATCATCTCGCCACGGTTTTTTCGTTGTGTCTCGTTTTGTTTGTCGATTGCTTTTAGGCGTTCTTTGAACAAGGAAATTTTGTCCAGGATGATCCGTCTATCAGTCTCGATCTGTGACTCACCAGGACCACGCATACCAATACCCCCGCGCTGACGTTCCAAGTGGGTCCACATACGGGTCAAACGAGGTAAAAGGTATTGCAGCTGTGCCAATTCCACCTGTGTCTTCGCCTGTGCAGTTTTGGCATGTCGGGCAAAGATGTCCAGGATGAGATTGGAGCGGTCCAATATCTTGCGTTTCAGTTCTTTTTCAATATTGCGCAACTGCGAAGGTGAAAGCTCATCGTCGAAAACAACGATGTCGATTTCCTCGGCTTCGACGTATGCTTTTATTTCTTCCAGCTTTCCACTACCAACAAATGTAGCGCGATCGGGGAAGCCCAGTTTCTGTGTAAACATACCTTTGGTCTCGCCACCGGCAGTCTGCACAAGAAATTCAAGTTCCTCCAAGTATTCCTTTGCTTTTGTCTCCGTCACACTTGGAGTGATGACACTCACCAAGACGGCTGTTTCGGGTTTTATAGCTGTATCGTGTATTTTAAATCTGGCCATTTTGTACTATTAAGTCTTTCAAGTGAAGTCGGCAGGTCATTAAGCTTTACAATGTATGCTATTGCCTACCTCTTGTTATACGTTCACTTTTTAATTATTTTCAATGAGCTCGCAAGCCCGGTTTTTGTTTGAAAAGGTAAATTTAAGAATTTATGCGTTTGTACACCACACAAGACTGATGCCGATTATGACATAATTCTCCATTAACCAATAAATTTCCTGTGATTTGCTTACCAGGGCAACTCAAAATATGTAAGCGTTCGGTCGCCATCTTTTGCCTAGTAAAAGAAGGGATATTTTTCTATATCATGTTCATAATGATGCAAAAGTAAATAAATTTGGTTTTATATACAAAAAAGATAAATTGTCTTCAAGCGCTAATTAACAACAATTCGTATCCTATTTATGTTGACGAGCGGCCTTTAGATTCCAATGCGCTCTGTTTATTCACTTAAACACGTTGTTGATTGATTTGCTGGCCCCGTTTTTTATTTCGAAAATGACATGCGATTAAGAAATCTTGTCCCAGGCAATGCCATCGGATTTTCTTGCCAGGAAGCTTCGCAGCAACTGATTCTTTTCGCTTTGTAGTGTTGGGTCTTCTTTGAAGATAGCAATGACGGTGTTGCGGCATTCGGTAAGCAATGCCTGATCCGTCGCTAGGTTCGCCATCTTGAGGTCAAGTACACCCGACTGTTGGGTGCCTGATATATCGCCCGGACCACGCAGCTGCAGATCTACCTCTGCAATTTCAAATCCATCGTTGGTGCGCACCATCGTATCCAGCCTTAATCGTCCTTCTTTGCTCAGCTTATTGCCCGACATCAGGATACAGAAAGACTGTTCGGCACCACGGCCTACGCGGCCACGCAATTGGTGCAGCTGGGATAGCCCAAAACGTTCGGAATTTTCAATGACCATGACCGAGGCATTGGGAACATTAACTCCGACCTCGATAACGGTGGTGGCAACCATGATCTGCGTTTCATGTTTGACAAAGCGTTGCATCTCAAAGTCTTTATCTTTTACGGGCATCTTGCCGTGAACAATACTGATCTTGTATTGTGGTAGTGGAAATTCGCGTTGCAAGTTCTCAAGGCCTGCTTCTAGATAAATCAGATCCAGTTTTTCGCTTTCCTTGATGAGGGGATATACCAGGTAGACCTGCCTGCCTTTAGCAATCTCGTCGCGCATAAAACCAAACATCCGCAAACGTGAACTTTCAAAAAAGTGAACAGTCTTGATTGGTTTACGCCCAGCAGGTAATTCGTCTATCACGGAGATGTCCAAGTCGCCGTACATGGTCATCGCTAGTGTCCGTGGAATAGGTGTGGCTGTCATGACCAACATATGCGGTGGAATGACATTCTTCCGCCAAAGTTTGGCCCGTTGTTCTACGCCAAAGCGGTGCTGTTCGTCAATAACAACGAAGCCCAGATTTTTGAACTGCACCTTATCCTCGATCAGGGCATGGGTACCAATTAAAATATCTAAGCTGCCATCTTCCAATGCCTGGTGGATCAAACGGCGTTCCTTTGTGCTTGTGGATCCCGTAAGTAGCTTGATATTGACGATATCATCGCCTACCAGCTGTTTGAGTCCATGATAATGCTGTGTCGCCAGGATTTCTGTTGGCGCCATCATGCAGGCCTGAAATCCATTGTCGACAGCGAGTAGCATACTCATGAGGGCAACAACTGTTTTGCCGGAGCCAACATCACCCTGCACCAGACGATTCATCTGCGCGCCTGTATTGGTATCGATACGGATTTCCTTCACAACGCGCTTCTGTGCGCCTGTCAACGGGAACGGAAGGCGCTCATTAAAGAATGTGTTGAATTTTTCACCGACTTTATTGAACCGCTGGCCTCTAAACTTCTGGGTATTGAGCTGTTTGTTGTTGAGCAACTTGAGCTGAATAAAAAATAGCTCTTCAAATTTGATGCGTTTGATGGCTTGATTAAGCTCCTTTTGGTCGCTTGGAAAATGTATGGACGCGAAAGCCTGCTGCCGCGATATGAGGCCATGTTTAGTGAGAACTTCCTGGGGAAGCGATTCATCAATACTACGGAATACGGTTTCCAAAGCCGTCTGTTGTAAGCGCTGTATGCCTTTAGTATCCAGATTGAACTTTTTGAGTTTTTCTGTTGATGAATAAACCGGCTGTAAACTCATATTGCCGATCTGTTTTACCTGCGGGTTGTACAGATCCATTTCGGGATGGGTAATGGATAGTTGTCCATTGAATTCACTCGGCTTGCCATAAATAATATAGGCCGAACCAACTTTCAATGATTTTTGGAGCCATGGGATAGACTGAAACCAGACGAGTTCCATAGAGCCGGTTTCATCTTTGAAGGAACCGACAAGACGTTTCGTTCTCTTCTCGCCCACGAGCTGTAAAGAAACCAGACGGCCCAGAACCTGTGCTGCCATCATGTCTGGGTTGAGTTTCCTGATTTTATGGAATTCCGTACGATCGATATAACGGAAAGGATATTGCGTCAGTAGATCACCAATGGTAAATACCTGCAACTCTTTCTTGAGCACATCTGCCTTTTGTGGACCTACACCTTTGAGGTATTCTATGGGGGTAATTAAACTTAATTCAGCCATTCTTCTAGAATGGCTAAATTACGAAAAATTTAATTTTTACGATTTATATACTTCTACAAATGGTTTTCCATCCCTGCATTGAACTGGTCTGGCCATATTTGCACAGCCGCCTTGACAGGTTGTTTTCTCCAAACGCAGCTTGTTCTCCATGAGACGGTTATAGAGCTCTATTTTTTCTATCATCTCGGTTGATCGGATGGTTTTGTGTACCGCAATTCCTTCCATACAGCAGCCTGTGCGTAAAAAATGGCTGGTCCAATCATTTGGATTCGAGCAGGTCACGTCTTTATAGAACTCTTTCAGCTCCTTGAGTCTTTTGGCTAGTTCTGTGTGGATTTCCTCAAGCGATAGATCGTAGGCAAAACGGAGTGTGGCCTTACCGTTATAACAGACTTTTCCAACAGGTGGATTGGGGATCGGCATTGATAGCCGTTGTGCATCATAGAACGTTTTTCCTTCACGTTCAGCGGCTTTATTTCGCTCATCTTGGAGATGAGCCAATTCGAGATTCAATTTTTCGAATTGGTTTTTCAGTGAAGAATGCACTAGGTAATATGAATAATATGGACGCTGTACAATTTCAAACTCTTCAATATTTGTGCAGGGAATAGATTCAAGCAGCTTGTTGAGTTCCTGCGCTTTTGCATTGACTTGCTCATTCCAATATTCGTATGATTTAGAACTATCTTTCGAGCAGGCAAAGAAGAGTATAAGTCCAATAATCGGTACTATAAAGATTATTTTTTTCATGTTTGGTTAATTGGGGTTTTTGCTATTTTTATGTGTAGAATCTGTCTATTCGTATTTAATCGTTGCCTGGCCTTCTTTGCAGATAATACCTGTTGGTTTTTGGTAAGGGGCACAATTTATTCTGGGCGCCATCATCGGCTGGTATATTTCCATCAGTTTGTTGTTGTCATTGATCATATTTTGCAAGGTTGTTTTATCAACGGATTTGTGGTAGGGAAGATAACTTGTCCCACATACTGTCCGTATTTCTATCATTTCCCATTCTGTAGCATCACTGCATGCTTTGGGGCTGGCGAAGGCAATTATTTTACTGTATTTTTCATTGGAAAGGGTCTCGAGTTCCTTTTCTGTTTTGTCCTTGTAAGGATTTTCTAAATGTGATTCCGATTTACAGACAACGAATAACATGGAACATGCTAAGAGGGTGGTCATACCCAAAATGGAAAGATTTTTCATAATATTCTTCTTGGTTTTTTAACTAAACGGGTAATTTTTGATCTCTGCTACAGGAGGTCTCTATTAAGTTTTTGTTAAGCGAACTTGGAGTATGTCGCCGTAGCCGTGAGAAGAGAAGAGAAGAGAAGAGAAGAGAAGAGAAGAGAAGAGAAGAGAAGAGAAGAGAAGAGAAGAGAAGAGACTTGGTTAAAGTTGGAGGGTAGGTATTAATTGCATAAAAAGAGGGCTGTCCAATCGTTTTGGACAGCCCTCTTTAAGATTTATTTCGGATGATTTCTCGATTAGAAATTACCCTTATTTACATCCCACCAAAGTCTGGTACCGCCGTTGTCAGGTCCGCCCAACAAGGAGATTGCAGATTGTACTTCGGCTGCATTTGTATTGTATTCATTTTGTGGGAACGGTAAACGACGGATCTGTATTTTAGTATCGATCAGTCCACCGCTATTGTTGACAACAACTGGGAATAGACGTGGATATCCTGTACGGCGGAATTCACTCCAAGCTTCTTGTCCTTCAGGGAAGATCGCCAACCATTTCTGTGTGATAATACGTTCCAATTTTTCTTCGTTGGTAGCGCCCTCATTCCATTTGATTGTAAGAGCACTTGGTGAATCTGCATTATTCTTCGCATTGAAAGGATCCTCGTAAGCTGCTGCCTTACTTGTATTATCATTTAGGTAAGTGCTTAAACCTGAAGTTACACCCCATTGCGTAAAGGAAGTTTCCACTCCTTTTTCATAAAGTGATTGCGCTGTTCCACCAGCATTGTTCCAGCCTCTCAATGCCGCTTCGGCACGTAGGAAGTAAACTTCAGCGGCAGTCATCAATACCGGTGCTGTTGTCGCTACGAAAGTAGGCGTTGTACCTTCGGTATTCAAAGCCGATAGCTTTTGGTATTTATCCTTTTCGATACCATCAGCACCTGTGCGGATTCCAATGTATTTACCAGCGAACGCCGTTGTTGTTGCATCTTTAATGACGGGTGCCATGTATTTGGAGATACGCGGGTCGTTCAATCCTGTCATATAAGAAGAAAGCGTCGCATTGATACGGGTATCGGCCCAGTTTTTGGAAATAAACCAAAGCGGGTTGCTGTAGGTCCCATCTGCCGGTATGGTAATCTTGAAGTTTTCGCTATTACTTTCCAATACACCACCATTTGCAGGATCCAATGCTTTTTCAGCCTGTGTTTTCGCTAATGTTGCATCGATTTTAACCAAACGCATCGCTAAACGAAGGCGCAATGAATTGGCAATTTTCAACCAATTTTTAAATCTGACCTGATTATCTGTATTCGGAAATACAAGATCGATTTGGTCAATTTTAGCAGCCATTGGGCTATCTGCTTTGTATGATTTCAATGCTGTTACAGCCTCATCAAGCTCTTTGAAGAAAGCAGCATACACATCCGATTGTTTGTCGTATGGAACTGTATTGGAAGTACCTACTTTACTATAGGGAATAGGACCATAGATATCTGTCACCCGGCTGGCTGCTTCTACTTTGATCACCAAAGCCGAGCCCCATAATGCTGGGTAAGTCTCCGCAAGTCCATTGCTTTTTAGCTTTTCAATGGATTTGATGACATTCAGATAGAGTACTTTAAATGGTTCTCCATTCCAGCCGTTCACCATGGCATAATTCAGGTTGTTCTGTCCACTATTAAAAGGCGTAGGAGACATGAAGAAACCTGAAAATACATCCGCGTTCAGATTCTGTTGTACTTGATAAGAGTTGGGATCGCCTGCGCCTGAGAAATTGTAAATAGACATCTGTGCATTTCGCAAGAAAATGACAAGATCTTGGCCATCACCTTTTAAATCCTCATCCGTAACGCCAATGTTATTTTTGTTATAGTCCTCAAAATTCTTGGTGCAACTACTTAAGGTGCCGCCAAGCATTAAAAAAGCGAGTGAGAACTTGGATATGTTTTTTATGTTAAATTTCATCTTTTAATCGTTTGTATTTTAAGGCTATATAAAATATCCGCGCCATTTTTACCGATATATGTATTTTTTAGCGATGGATATTTTATTGTTGGCCGTTTAGAAAGTTGCATTTAGTGTAAGACCGTAGTTACGTGTTGCCGGCATCATAAAGATGTCCACACCACTTAAGGAATTACCCGTAGACATCGTTACTTCAGGATCGAAAGGAGCCTTTTTCGAAATATAGAATAGGTTTCTTCCTACAGCATTTACGCGAAGTTTTTTGAAGAAACTGTCTTTAATATTGAAGTCATAACCGAAAGTCAATTCACGCAATCTCACCACCGTTCCGTCGTAAATATATTGGCTGCTAACAGGGCCCATACCAGCCGTAGAAGTGTACCATTTTTCGGCGTCCACTGTTGTTACGGCTTTACCGCTTGGTGTAATCCCATTGATACTGACACCTCCATTGGCACGAGCGTCGCCACTAGCTTTAGATACGCCGTAACCGTCAAGCAATGCTTGTGTCACGGACATCACTTGGTAGTCAAATTTACCATCGATCAAGAAGCTTAAGTTGAAATTTTTATAATTGAAACTGTTGTTCCAGCCCATTTGCCAAATTGGGTTTGAATTCCCAAGTTTGGTGTAGGTGTTGTTCTTCTGTGGAATACCGTCCTCGGAAATAAGAATCCTTCCTTGGGCATCACGTACAAAATCTTGACCATAGATGTCTCCGAAAGAACCACCAACTTGCAATTTGGATGCAAAATTATTACGTCCCTCCCCTGTTAAAGTAAATTCAGAAATACCGTCAGCAAGTTTTACAATTTTGTTTTTATTGTACGTAAAGTTGAGGCTGGTCGTCCATTTGAAATCGTCATTTTTGATCGCATCCAGTGATACCAATGCTTCTACCCCTTGATTTTGAATGTCTCCGGCATTAACCGCATACATGTTATTGAGGGATGCATTTCCAGCTGCAATTTTGAAAAATTGATTTGTGGTGTTTGTTTTGTAATACGTAACGTCAACATTCAAACGGTTATTCCACATGCGCCATTCTGTACCAATCTCCAATGAAGCTGTTTTCTCTGGCTTTAATTCTTTCAAGAAGGCAATATCATTTACCGTTAGCACCGCATAAGGATCTACCCGGTTGGTAAGCAATGTGGTATAAGGCGGAAGATCATTTCCGACTTTTGCATAGGACCCACGGATTTTGGCCATATTCACAAATTCGGGAAGATTAAGTTTGTCGTTCAATACAACACCCAACCCAACCGATGGATAAGCGTATGGGTTTTGCGGTGTATAAGCCAATGTGCTCGACCAATCCCAACGTGAAGTCAAATCCAAATAAATCCAGTTGTCGTAGGCTAAGTTAGCTGATGCAAATACCGATTGTAATTGTCTTCGGTTTGCAGACAGTGTAGAAGTGACCGGAGTAGTCGTATTTTGGATAAAGAACTGATTGGGAACTTTCAACCCATCTTTACCGGTGTTGAAGTCTGTACCTTCTGTTTTCCAGTCGGTGATACTTGTACCAACCAATCCTGTGATTTGTAATTTATCGCCAATATTAAAGTTCATGTTGGCGGTTAAATCACCATATTGTTGGGTGATCGTGGTATTTGTATAGCTATAAGCACCATTTTCACGCGCTAAAATGTGTTGTGTGCCGGCATAGGCTTTCCGATCCCATACTTCGCTGGTACGGTCTACACTACCACGGGCCTGTACGCTGATCCAAGGTGCGATTTTGTATTTCGCGCTACCATTCAAGAGTAAACGATTACGTGTTGAACGCGTTGAGTTACGGTTCATGATCCACCATGGATTTTGTTGGGTAGTCTCGTCGTCCGAAAGAGTAAACCAGTTTTGATCATAAAGGTTACGGCCTGTGTTGAAGGTTTCGAAATTTTTATAATCCGCAATATTTAAGCTTCGAGGTAATAGGTAGGTTCCAACCAATGGGTTGTAATAAAACCCTGAAGTAGGTGCATTATCTAATTTTTGGGTAATGTAATTGGCACTACCTTCAACGGTTAACTTATTATCAAAAAATGAAGCACTCTCCTTAAGGTTGAAATTGTGACGCATCAGGTCATTTTCTGGAAGAATACCTTTTGCAAGCGTATTTGCATAAGAGAAGTACGTTTGATTTTTTTCGTTACCTCCAGACAATGTCAATGAATTGGTAAAGTTGCTACCTGTACGGAAAAATTCACCTACATTATCATAGTTGGCGCCATTGGTTTTGTCGCCCCAGCTAAATACACTGGTGTTACTGTTTTTACCACCCGAACCTTGGCCATATTGGTTTTGGAATTTAGGTGTCGATACAGCTTGTTCGATCTGTGCACTTGACGAGAAGTTAATCGTTGTGCGACCTTGTTTACCTGATTTTGTTGTCACCAAGATAACGCCGTTGGCAGCTTGGCTACCATATAATGCCGCCGCAGATGCTCCTTTTAATACAGAGATGTTTTCGATATCTTCTGGGTTGATCAATGAAATAGGATCGCCACCATCACGTTGTCCACCAAAAACGTTGTCTGGCTGACTTGCCAATGTCTGGTTATTGATTGGAACCCCATCGACAACATAAAGTACCTGGTTGTTGCCGGAAGCCGATTTGTTACCACGCAAAATAACTTTTGCTGAACCACCTGGTCCAGAAGAGCTGGAAGCAATGTTAACACCGGCGACTTTACCGTTTAAATTATTCGCCAAGTTGGTGCTTTTAACTTTGTTTAATTCGTCACCACTGACCTGTTGTGTAGAGTATGTTAATGATTTTTGTGCACGGCTAATACCTAAAGCAGTAACGACCACACTTTCCAGTTGTTGGGTTTGTTCTTCCAAACTCACCGTTACTGTCGTTTCTCCAGGGCCCAATGTGACCGTTTTGTTTTCGTAACCGACTGTACTGATGTTCAGTATGCGGTTTTTATCGTCGACATTGATCTGAAATGCACCTTTAACATCCGTAGAACTTGCGTTGGAAGTGCCCAATACTTTGATTGTGGCACCCGGAATAGGAGCTTTGGTTTTAGCGTCTACAACCGTTCCCTTTACCTGGTTGGTTTGCGCGTGCAATAAAGATGCTGAAAAAAGCATTGTTGGAACAATACCTAACACCCTTAATGTAGAGTATAATTTGTTATTCATATAGTATATGTGTTATATTCAGTTTTTTATATACATATTTTCATAACGGTGAAATTTTTAATGAAATGGGCTAATTCCATTTAGCATTTTGGTTAGAAGAGAAGATATTGAATAATCGGGGGGCAAAATAAGTGATTATTTGTAATAGTGTGTATGCTATTCAATACCTAGTTATAGGAAGAAAGAGCGCTGTGATTTCTCTTAATAAAGATCTAATTTACTATAGTTGAGCAAAAATCAAAAATTTTATGAAACAAAAATGATACATATAATGTGTTTTACGTGTGTAATGAACTAGTAGTGAATTATTTGTGTGTTTTGTCATTTTTTTAAGCCGAGGTTGTAGTACTGTCTTTCATCATCAGAAAGATGTAATCTGTTTAATTTCAGACAGTGTACTTGATTTAAGAGCTATTTGGAAATAACGAATGATCTATTGTTTTGCATGCGTCTTCGGTGTATAAACAGTCTCCTTGATGTTTTTGATATTAAAAAGGATAATTGCAACAAGTATGATTCCGTAAGCGATATATTTTATTGGAGAAACGGGTTCTCGGAAATAGGTTGCAGCCAAAGTAAATGCGATCAGCGGATTAATGTAGAGCAGTACTCCGGTTGTTGTTGATGAAATGCCAATGAGAGCATACATGCTCAGGAAAAGGGGGATAATCGTGAATAAAGATGCGATAAGAAATATGGTGCCCCAAAATAGGGGTTCTGCCGGAATTGCATGATGATTGTAGATCAGTTTGGGAATCACAAACAATGCACATATACTGAGCTGGATCACCAATTGATTGAGTTTATCGAAACCCGTGGATACCCGTTGTACGATCAGATAAAAAGCGTAGCAGGTGGCAATAGTAATAGCCCAGAGAACATCATGTAACGAACATTTTGCAAGGAGACAAACACTTCCAAAAGCAATAAAAAGTGCTGTTTTTTGCCAGCTCGTTAGCTCCTCCTTGAGTATGAGATAGGCTCCAGCAGCAGTGATCAAGGGGCAGGTCAGGTAGGCCAATGCCGCAGACTGAATGCTGATGTGGTTGACCGCATAAATATAGGTAAACCAGTTTCCAAAGATGAACGCCGACGCGAGTAGGGTAAGGCAGGTCTGGCGGAGCTTGTCCGCCCGAGGTAGAAGTTGGAACTTCCGAATATCAGCTTGCATGGTTTTTCTTCGAAACAGCAACAGGTATATCCAGAGGATCAGGAGCGCCGTTATTATTCTAAAATACAGAATATCTTCGGCCGGATAGCCGCGTATCCAGCGTACAGGGATAGACATAAACCCCCAGATAAAAGGGGCCAAAAAAGCCGCGAAAAGATATTTTCCGCGGCTTGCTGTTTCGTTGCTATTTTCCACGGATTAATCTTTCCAGGCAATGACTGAAATTTCGACATTGACGTTCTTGGGAAGAGTTTTGACCGCAACACACTCGCGTGCAGGCTGCGCTTCTTTAAAATATTCCGCATAGACTTCATTAACTAACGCAAAATTACCCATATCACTTAAGAAAATCGAAGCTTTGACAACATCTTCAAAAGTATATCCCGCATGTGTTAGGATAGCTTCTACATTTTTCAGCACCTGGTGCGCTTCGTCTTTAACTCCCGATGAAATTAACTCCATTGTTTCGGGAATCAATGGAATTTGTCCAGAGACATATAATGTATTGCCGGCTTTGATAGCCTGGTTATAGGGACCAATTGCAGCAGGAGCTTTGTCGGTATTTAAGATTTCTTTTTTTGACATGGATAACAGTGTTTAGGATGTAAAAAATATTTTGTAGATCAGGCCCAATAAAAAGACAATTATGGCCGTTGCATTAATAATATGCATGGCTTTTATATTTCCATTCGTCGGGCGATCTGCGTTACGCTTTCTAAAAAAGTACATGGAACTAAGTTACAACAGTAAATTAGAAAGTGAAAATGAAAAGATCAAAAACTTTGAAAGAACTCCCGGTAGACGATAAAACAAAATCTTGTACAAGTGGCCGGATTTTTTTGAATTTTGGTAACTTGGTAATGAAATAGAATTTATATGAATAAGATAGCATTAATTGGTGGCAGAATATATACTGGTGTGGCGATTTTTGAACAAAAAGCATTACTGATCAGTGAAGGTAAAATCGTTGCGATTGTCAATGATCACGAGGTACCTTCGGATTACACTAGTTATCCAGTTAACGGGTTTAATATTTGCGCTGGGCTGATTGACCTTCAATTGTATGGTGACGGATCGGACTTGTATTCCGCCGAGCGTAGTGTAGCCTCTTTGGAACGCATCGCCGAGGGTTTGGTCGGTAAAGGTACGACTTCTTTTATGATGACCCTGGCGACCAATACCATCCCTGTATTTAAGGATGCCATTCGGGTGGCAGAAGACTTCCGGCATGATGCATTTTTAGGGCTACATCTGGAAGGTCCTTTCTTAAATCCTAAAAAACGGGGTGCTCATCCTGCGGAATTAATTATCGAGCCTACGAAGGAAAAGATTGACGATCTTTTGGCCGGAAATCAGGTTGTCAAGATGATGACCATAGCGCCTGAATGTATAACGGACGATGTCTTAACGTATTTGCAGGGCTATAATTTGCTGCTCAGTGCTGGACATAGTGATGCTACTTTTGAGGAAGGTACGCACGGCTATGATCTGGGGATTCCAACAAGCACCCACCTGTTTAATGCAATGTCGCCTTTACATCATCGCGAAGTTGGGTTGGTCGGTGCAATTTTTAATCATCCGACTGCACAAGCAAGTATTATTGTCGACGGACATCATGTAAGCTTTGAAGCGGTAAAAATTGCGAAACGTCAGATGGGTGAGCGGCTGTTTATGATTACTGATGCTGTTGCCAGTTGCGATAAAGATATTTATCAGCATGTGTTGAACGATGGATATTATGCTTTACCTGATGGTACCATTTCAGGGGCTGCAATCTCCTTGCTCGAAGGGGTGAAAAATGCCGTGCAAAAGGTGGGGATACCACGCGATGAAGCGATCCGAATGGCAACGCTGTATCCCGCAAATCTTTTAAATAGAGGAGATATCGGAAATCTCAATCATGGAAGTATGGCGAATGTTATTGTCTTTAATGACGACTTTAAGCTGGAGCAGGTGATCTTCAAAGGAGAGTTAAAACGCTGATCCATTTCGGAGAAGATTGACCGACAGGCCGAGATTGACTAATTTATCCGTATCTTCGTTAGTTATTTTTGAAAAAACACTATTCTATAGATTGATGAAACGTTCCCTATTATTTTTAGCGACAGCACTTTTTGTTTTATCTTCTTGTTCATCCAAGAAAAATAAAAAACAGGAGCCTGTTAATACCACAACTGCAAATGTCGAAATTGTAAAAAAAGATCCGCCTTCGGTACCCAAGCGCGAACGGGTGAAAAATACAATTGAAACAAAAGAACAGCCAGTTGCAGAAAAGAAGAAGGAAATCGTTGTCGATCTTCCTGTGTTACCGCGCGAATTTCGCGCAGCTTGGGTGGCCTCTGTTGCGAATATCAATTGGCCGAGCAAAAACAACCTGAGTACGGCCGAGCAGCAGCAGGAAGCGATCGGCATTTTGGATTTTTTGAAAAATAATAATTTTAATGCGGTTGTTTTTCAGGTACGCCCATCAGCAGATGCATTTTATAAAAGTGATCTTGAGCCTTGGTCGTACTTTTTGACCGGTACAGAGGGGCAAGCACCTTCTCCTTATTACGATCCGCTTGATTTTTGGGTTGAGCAGGCGCATAAAAGAGGGATTGAGCTTCATGTTTGGTTGAACCCCTATCGTGCTCACCATACCGCTGGCGGTGCGGTTACTTCAGCTTCCATGGCGCGCAAAATGCCCGAGTCGGTTGTTAAATTGAAACAGGGCTATTATTGGTTTGATCCATCCAAAAAATCTACACAGGACCACGCAGCGCGCGTGGTTATGGATATTGTCAAACGTTATGATATCGATGGTGTGCATTTCGACGATTATTTCTATCCTTATGCGGAATATAATGGTGGCCAAGATTTTCCGGATTCAGATAGTTACAATGAATACAAACGTAATGGTGGGGATCTATCACGCGGAGACTTCCGTAGAAATAGTGTAAATACTTTTATCGAACGTATTTATAAGGATATTAAGAAAGAGAAGAATTTTGTGAAATTCGGTATCAGTCCCTTTGGTATCTGGAAACCTGGTTATCCGTCAGGAATTCAGGGGTCTAGCCAGTATGATATGCTTTATGCAGATGCTAAATTATGGTTGAACAAAGGCTGGATAGACTATTTTGCTCCGCAGTTGTATTGGCCTATACAGCCAGCCAAACAGAGTTATACGGCTTTGTTAAAATGGTGGGAAAGTGAAAATACATTGGGACGCCACCTTTGGCCGGGCATCAATACGGTTGGCAGACGTGGTCCGGAGTATGTTCAGGAAATTGTTAATCAAGTGGAGGCAGCACGTACACTATTGCCTGATAACCGGGAAGGTGTAATCCACTGGAGTTTGGCGGGACTGACCAAAAACCCGGCCATGACACAAGCTTTGGTGAATGGTCCTTATCAGGTTAAAGCATTGGTGCCAACAAGTCCTTGGTTGAATGCAAATCCTTTGTTGAAACCGACTTTGCTGCTGACTCCTCAAGGGGGCAATATCTTTGCGAAATGGCAGCACCAGCAAATTGATCAGGTTTCAAAATGGGTATTATATCTCAACTACGGTGGGGTATGGCAATATGAGATTTTGGATCCGGGGATTACAAGTAAGGACATTCCAACGACATTGAACAACAAAAAACTGCAGTATGTTGCGGTAAAAGCTGTTGACCGCCTGAGTAACGAAGGGCCTTATGTCGCTGAGAAGATAAAATAACGAGCTGTTGTGTCATCAACACTTAAAAAAGGGATATCTGAATTTTAGATATCCCTTTTTTGTTTTGAATTGTAATCTATGCAAGGTAAATTTATAGGTATGGAAGAAATCTATAAAACGGTAAGCGACTCTGTGATTCGGATGTCACAGCTGATGTTGCCCTCGAATGCTAATTTTGGCGGTAAAATACACGGCGGTTATATTTTATCATTGATGGATCAGATCGCATTTGCTGTCGCGTCCAAATTTTCTGCACATTATTGTGTAACGGCGTCAGTTGGCAAAGTTGATTTTTTGAAGCCTATTGAGGTGGGTGAATTGGTGACATTGATCGCTTCTGTGAATTATGTAGGTAACTCTTCTATGGAAGTCGGTATTCGGGTCGAAGCCATGAATATTCAGACGGGTGAAACCAAGCATTGTAATTCCTCTTATTTTACGATGGTGGCAAAAGATGAAACAGGCAAGCCTGCCCGGGTGCCAAGGTTAATATTGGAGACCGAAAAAGATGTATTTCGTTTCTACCGCTGTGTGGTGAAGATGGAGGTCGACAAAGAAAGAGATCGTGCTATCCACGATCTGGAAACGGATTCTGCCGAACAACAGGTTTATATTAAACAGCATTTTGATGTGAAGATCAGTCTGAATTCCTAGATCTTCCTCCCTTTCTTACCATTCAAATGTCCCTAGATATTTACTGTCTGTGCATTCATCGCTTCCGTCTGTTTTGTAGAAAAATACATAGACATGATAGTTGCCGACGGTCTGCTGTCGGGTTAGGTTGGCCGTCTGTGTTTTATGCGTCAGGGGGTTCATGCTTTCATTTGTGAACGCGCACTCATCGGGATTGTATAGCAGCAAACGGCAGTTACTTGAGCTAATGTCGTATTGCGATGCAGTATTTGCGTCATATTCCCAGGTTATTGTAAATGTTCCAGTCTCTTTATCTACCGGTCTTATACGTCTATAGCTTTACAGTTTTGGTTAAAAACGTAAAGGAAACATGAATGAACAAGTTTTGTCTCGATTTGAATTCGAAGAAGAATTTAAAGAGAAATTAGTAGAGCTGGTGCTT